>Ga0326727_10000459_pt1 | contig 168398 bp, 174 predicted proteins | sample MB2enrmetagenome_FD_207643 | JGI IMG/M metagenome (GOLD analysis project Ga0326727, IMG submission 207643) | Lab enriched peat soil microbial communities from McLean, Ithaca, NY, United States - MB29MY | ecosystem: Environmental > Terrestrial > Soil > Wetlands > Peat | place: USA: New York... | reverse complement strand
GATAAGAACTTATGGAGTTTTCCTCTTTGTCAGGGGAATGTCTGTCAGGGGAATGGAAGAGGGCCTCGTTTGGATTATTCCCCTGACAATCATTCCCCTGACTTCTCTCCGGCCTTGCCCATCCTCCATTGGTCATCTCCATGTTCATTTTGGTTCCGGCCGGCCGCACTGTGTCTTTTGGGCTTTTTCGCAGCCATTTCAAAGGCCGGGCGAAATTCGTCAGGGCGAAATTCGCCCCTTGACGCCTCCAACCGGATTCAATAAAGTCGCCAAACCATGTTTGTTCAGCACAAGACCAGCGTCCCTTGGCCGCGCGCAGGTGTCGTATCAAGAATTGAACTCTTGTCCAAACAAACCCAAAAACCTATGAAAATCCATGAATTCGTGAAGCTCCCAACCGTCCTGTTGGCCCTCGCGCTCTGCCCGTGCCTCGTTCACGGCGCCGACGTGACCGGCACCTGGCAGGCCCAATTTGACACGCAGCGCGGCTTGCAGAAGTACACCTTCACGCTCAAGCAGGACGGCACGAATGTCACCGGCAAGGCGAGCGTGGACACGGACGGCCAGAAACGCGAAGCCGATTTGAAGGAAGGCAAGATCGCGGGCGACACCGTGTCGTTTGTCGAGCTGTTGAACATCCAGGACAACGACATACGCATCACTTTCACCGGCAAAATTTCAGACGACGGGATCAAGTTCACCCGCGACGTGGGCGATTATGGCAGTTCGACGGCCACGGCCAAACGCGATGCGGCGGCCGCTCCGGCGCCAATGGCCGTCGCGCAGGCCGCCCCGGCGCAGACCAATGCGGCGAATCCCGAGGCCATCGGCGCGCGCCGCGGCGGGCGCGGCGGGCGCGGCGGATTTGGCGGCGCCCCCACACTCGGCCCGGACGACAAAGAAGCCTTCCCCAAGGCCCCGGCAGGTTTTGACAAAGTCCGGGCAGACGTCGCCCACGGCACGCTCGAACGGGTTGATTACGACTCCAAGACTGTCGGCGTAAAGCGGTGGATGGAGGTTTACACCCCGCCCGGTTATTCCAAGGACAAGAAATACCCCGTTCTGTTCTTGCTGCACGGCATTGGCGGCAATGAGATTCGGGAGTGGACGCACAGCGGCGTGGCCAATGTCATCATAGACAATTTGATTGCCGACAAGAAGATCGAGCCTATGATCGTGGTCTTCCCCAACGGCAATGCCACCAACGGCACGGAGGCGGCAGCCGGTGGCGGTCGCGGCGGGCGCGGGGGCGGGCGCGGCGGGTTCGGCGGCGGCGGCGACGCTTCCCAAATTAGCGGAGACGGCTGGGGAAAGAACTTCGAGGGCGACTTGCTTCACGACATCATCCCCTTCATGGAGTCGCACTATTCCGTGTATGCCGACCGCGAACACCGCGCGATCGCCGGGCTTTCCATGGGCGGCGGGCAGGCGCTGGACTTCGGCCTGGGCAACCTCGACACGTTCGCGTATGTCGGCGGGTTCTCTTCCGCGCCCAACACGCGCACGCCCGAGGTGTTGGTTCCTGATCCGGAAAAGGCCACCAAAATGCTCAAGTTGCTGTGGCTTTCCGGCGGTAACAAGGACGGATTGCTCACCTACGGCCAGCGGACGCACGCGTATCTCAAGGAGCACAACGTCCCGCACATCTGGCATGTGGATGACAACGCCCACGACTTCAATCACTGGAAGAACAGTTTGTATTGGTTCGCACAGCAGCTTTTCCACTGAGCCGGTTTGACGGCGTGGCTGGTTTCCAGTTTCCTTTCAGCCGTGAGCAACATGCGCACCGCAAGGGTTCTGCTCGCCGTCCTTTGGGCCGGCTGCGCTGCGGCGGCTGATTGGCCCCAGTTTCGCGGTCCCGATGCCGGAGGCGTTGATGGGAGCGCACCGGCGCCCATCCACTGGAATATCGAGAAAAACGAGAATGTTCGCTGGCACACTCCAATTCCCGGACTGGCGCATTCTTCCCCCATTATTTGGGGAAATGTCATTTATATCACTACCGCGGTCGGCCCAGGCAATCAGGATGTGAAGGTGGGGCTTTACGGGGACATTGCGCCGGCGGACGACCAGGAATCGCATCAGTGGCGTCTGTTGGCCGTGGAGAAAGACACGGGCAAAATCCTGTGGGACAAGCTGGGCTATGAAGGCATTCCACGGGGCAAACGTCATCCTAAATCAACCCACTGCAATTCGACCCCGGCGACCGATGGCCAACGGATTGCGGCCATCTTTGGCTCGGAAGGATTGTTCTGCTTTGATCGCGAGGGCAAATTGATATGGAAAAAGGACCTTGGCCCGATGAAGTCCGGGTACTATGTTGCCCCCGACGCGCAGTGGGGTTTTTCCAGTTCGCCGGTGATTCATGATGGCAAAGTGGTGGTGCTGTGCGATGTGCTGGGGGATTCGTTCATTGCCGAGTTTGATCTGGCCGATGGCCGTGAAATATGGCGCACCACCCGGCATGACGTTCCCACTTGGGGCACTCCGGCGGTGGCCAAGGCGGGTGATCGCACCGAAATTCTGGTCAACGGCTGGCACCAGACCGGCGCCTACGATTTCGCCGACGGCAAGGAAATCTGGCGCTTGGACGGCGGCGGCGACGTCCCCGTGCCCACACCCATTGTGTCCGGCGGCCTGGCCTATTTCACCAGCTCCCACGGATCGCGCCACCCGATGCGCGCTGTCCGGCTTGAGGCCCGCGGCGACCTCACTGCCACAGGAGCAGGAGCGACCAACGCCGGTGTGGCGTGGCAGCAGGAAAAGGGAAACTACATGCAAACGCCCATCGTTGTCGGAAACCTCCTTTACGGCTGCCTTGATAACGGAATCCTCACCTGTTTCGATGCCAGGCTGGGCGCGATCCGCTATAGCGAACGTATCGGGAACGGCTCGGAAGGATTTACCGCCTCCCCGGTTTCCGACGGGAAGAACTTATATTTTACGAGCGAAGTTGGAAAAGTTTATGTGATCCCGGCCAACGGAAACTTTTCCGTCGCCGCAACCAATACCCTCAACGAAACCTGTCTTTCCACGGCGGCCGTTTCGGACGGGAGCCTTTTCTACCGCACGCGCCACCAACTGCTCGCCATCGGCGAAACCCATCCCAAATAAGGAAAAGCCGTGTCCCCGCCACTACGCATGAGCCACAGAACCGTGATGACGTTTGTTTTGTCAAATATATCAGAACAAACCGACGGTATTGCCGTTGGCATCCACGTCCATCGCTTCGGCGGCGGGCACTCTTGGCAGGCCCGGCATGGTCATGATGTCCCCCGTGGTCACCACGACGAATCCCGGACCGGCGCTGAGACGGGCGTTGCGCAACGGCACAATGAAATCTCGCGGACGGCCTCTGAGGTTCGGATCCGCGGAGAAGGAATACTGCGTCTTGGCCATGCAGATGGGCAGTTCCCCGAAACCGGCATCCTCGAAGGCCCGGAGCTTGTCGGCGGTCTTGCCTTCCGCCACCACATCGTCGGCGCCATAAATCTGCCGCGCAATCCGGCGGGCCTTTTCGAGCAGCGGCAGCTTGTCGGGGTAAGTGAAGTTGAGCGCGCCGTTGGCAGGACGGGCGGTTGTTTCGAGCACCAGCCGGGCGAGGTCTTCCGCTCCGGCGCCGCCGCGGGTAAAATGCTCCGAGAGCGCCAGCTTCACCCGGACTTTGGCGCAGGCTTCGCGGATGACCTGCCATTCTTCAGGGGTGTCGCCGGCAAAGACATTGATGCAGACATTGACCGGCAGGCCGAAGGCCTGGAGATTCTCGATGTGCTTCAGGAGGTTGGCCAAACCGGCTTCCAAGGCGGCGATGTTCGGCTTGCCCAGTTCCGACACCTTGATGCCCCCCTGATACTTCAACGCCCGCACGGTGGCGACCAGCACGGCCAAATCCGGGCGCAAACCGGTTTTGCGGCACTTGATGTTGACGAATTTCTCCGCCCCGAGGTCCGCGCCAAAGCCGGCCTCGGTGACCGTGAAATCAGCCAGACGCAAGCCCAGTTTGGTCGCCGTGACGCTGTTGCAACCGTGGGCGATGTTGCCGAACGGCCCGCCGTGGATCAGCGCCGGGTTGTTCTCCAGCGTCTGCACCAGATTCGGCTGCAAGCCGTAGCGCATCAAGACAGTCATCGCGCCATCCGCCTTGAGGTCGCGCGCGGTAATGAGTTTGCCGCTGTGCGAGCAGCCCACCACGATCCGGCCCAGCCGCGCCTTCAACTCGGCCAGCGAGTCGGAGAAGCACAATGTGGCCATGACCTCGGACGCCGGCGTAATATCGAAGCCCGACTCCCGCGGGATGGAGTTGCCCGCGCCCCCAAGCCCGATGACGATCTCGCGCAGGGCGCGTTCGTTCATGTCCATGACCCGCCGCCAGACAATCTGGTGCTGGTCAATCCCCAGGGCGTTGCCGAAGTGCAGATGGTTGTCAAGCATCGCCGCCAGCAGGTTGTGGGCGGAAGTCACGACGTGGAAATCCCCGTTGAAATGCAGGTTGATCTCCTCCATCGGCGCGACCTGCGAGTAACCACCGCCGGTGCCGCCTCCCTTGACCCCGAAGCAAGGTCCCACGGCCGGTTCCCGCAGGCAGAGGATGGTTTTCTTGCCCAGCCGGTTGAGAGCGTCGGTCAATCCGATGCTCGTGGTGGTCTTGCCTTCGCCGGCGGGAGTCGGGTGGATCGCTGTGACCAGGATCAGCTTGCCCGTCGGGGCGTCTTGCAGCCGCCGGTAGAGATCAAGGCTGATCTTGGCCTTGGTCTTGCCGTACAACTCCAAATCCTCCTCCTTGATGCCGGCCTTGGCGGCAACCGCTTCAATCGGCAGCAGCCTGGCTTTCTGTGAAATCTCGATGGCGCTTGGTTGTCCTTGTGACTGATTCATAGGTTCAATTGAAGCAGGAAACGACAGAGGCTTCAATGATGAAGGAATCAGAGGGACATGTTTGCACGGCGCAATTCGTGCTGGGCACGTCGTACAACCGTGACTACGCGTTTGTGGGCATGATCCGCTGGACGACGACCGTCATGCCGGCGAAGAAAAAGAAATAAATGGCGCCAATTGTCAGGAATGCTCTGCCCCGCCGTCATCCGTCCGTCACAAGCCGATGGTCGTGCCGGAGATTTTGGCGTAGTACTTGGCCAGGGCACTGTGGTCGTTCTGGCCGCAGCCGTCGGCTTTGAGCGTCTGCATCATTTCCATGATCGCGGCGGTCAGAGGCAGCGGGGCGCCGACGCCATGACCCGTGTCCAGGGCGTTGGCCAGGTCCTTGATGTGCAGGTCAATCTTGAATCCGGGCTTGAAGTTGCCCTGGAGCATCATGGGAACCTTGGCGTTCATGACGGTGGAACCGGCCAGCCCGCCCTTGATGGCGTCCAGGACGCGCGCCGGCTCCACGCCGGCCTTCTTGGCCAGCATGAAGGCCTCGGCACAGGCGGCAATGTTGCACGCGACGACAATCTGGTTGGCCAGCTTGGTGGTGTTGCCGGCGCCGATGGGGCCGCAATGGACGGCGCTGGCGCCCATGCGCAACAGGATGTCTTTGACAGATTTGAAGAGTTCCTCGTCGCCGCCGACCATGATGGACAGGGTGCCGTCAATGGCCTTGGGTTCGCCGCCGCTAACGGGGGCGTCAATCATCTTGACTCCCTTGACGGTGCAGGCTTTGGCGATTTCCTGCGAGGCCAGCGGGGCGATGGAACTCATGTCAATGAGGATGGTGCCAGCCCTGGCGCCCTCCAGCACGCCGCCGGGCCCCAGCACCGCTTCCTTTACGTGCGGCGAATTGGGCAGCATCGTGATGACGATGGGGCACTGTTCGGCCACCGCCTTGCACGAGGCCGCGGCCTTGGCTCCAGCCGCGACGACGTTGGTCACGTTCTCAGCCACGATGTCGTAACAGACCACTTCGTGGCCGGCTTTCAGGAGGTTCTTGGCCATGGGCTTGCCCATGATGCCGAGACCGATGAATCCAATTTTCATATTCATAATTCGTTACTTATTGGCGGGTTTCCTTTACCAGGTTACTGGCTTTGCCGGCGATGTTCTCCGCTGTCAGGCCGTATTCGACCTGCAGTTCTTGAGTGTTGAAGGCAGACTGGCCAAATGTATCATCCACGGCGACATAGTCCATCGGCACGGCGCTGCGGCGCAGGGCAAAGGCCATGGATGCCGCCAGCCCGCCGATGTAGTTGTGTTCCTCGGCCGTGACAACTCCCTTCATGCCCTGGGCCAGTTCAAGAGCACCCTGGTAGTTGAAAGGTTTCATGGTGCTGGCGCTCACCACCTTCGCGCTGATGCCGTCTTTTTCAAGCAACGTCGCCGCGGCCAGAGCTTTCTCCACCATCACGCCGTGGGCCAGAAGGAGCACATCGCCGCCCTCCCGCAGGATGCGGTATTTCCCAAGTTCAAAGGTTGCGTCCTTGTTCAGGAGGTCGAGGACCGGATTGCGGTTGACGCGGATATAGACCGGGCCTTGAATGGCGGCCGCGGCGCGCACGACAAGCCGGACCTCGGTCGCGTCCAGCGGCGTCAGCACCGTCATGTTCGGAATGCCTCTCATAATGCCCAAGTCCTCGATGGACTGATGCGTGGCGCCATCCGCATAGTCTGAAAACCCGCACGATGAGCCGCAGATTTTTACGTTCAATTTTGGAATGGAAATTGACTGGCGAACCTGGTCGTAAGCCCTGCCGGTGGCAAACACCGCGAAAGTGCTGGCGAAGGCAATCTTGCCGCTGAGGGCCAGTCCGGCCGCCGTGGACATCATGTTGGCCTCGGCAATTCCCATCTCAAAGTAGCGGTCTGGAAAAGCATCCTGAAACAGAACCGACATGGTGGATTTGCAGAGATCGGCGTCCAAGGCAACGATCCGCGGGTCTGTCTTGCCCAGTTCCACCAGGGTTTCGCCGTAAGCCGGCCGCGGATTTGTGTAGGTAGCCATAATCAATTTGCCTCCTTTGCCGGCGCGGGCGCGTATTTTGCTATCGCTGCGTTCACTTCCATTAAAGCCTGGTCGTACTGCGCCTGGGTCAGGGTGCCGTTGTGGAAGGCGACGTTGTTCTCAGCGAAAGAGATTCCCTTGCCTTTGACAGTATGCGCGATGATGGCCGTAGGCCGGCCCTTGATCGTCTCCGCCTCATCCAGGGCCGCGATGATCGCCTGCGCATCGTTGCCGTCAATTTCCATCACATGCCATCGAAACGCCCGCCACTTTTCCGCCAGCGGATAGGAATCCAAGCGGTCCTGCACCGCGCCCGTGGCCTGAATTCCGTTGTTGTCCACAAAGGCCACCAGGTTGTCAATCTTCTTGGCCGGGGCAAACATCGCCGCCTCCCAGACCTGCCCCTCGGCCAGTTCGCCGTCGCCCAGGATGCAAAAGACGCGGCTGGGTTTCTTGTCCAGCCGCAAGGCCAGGGCCATGCCGTTGGAAATGGACAACCCCTGGCCGAGCGAGCCGGTAGTGGCCTCAATGCCCGGCGTCCTGTGGAATTCAGGATGCCCTTGAAGCATGGAGCCAAGTTTCTTGAGCGTCCGCAACTCGGACTTCGGAAAATATCCCGTCTCGGCCAGCGCGGCGTACTGGACAATGACCGAATGTCCCTTGCTCATGACAAAACGGTCGCGCTCCTCCCATTTTGGGTTCTTCGGGTCGTGCTTCATCTTCCAGCCGTAGAGCACGGCGACAATATCCGCCGCGGAGCAGGAGCCGCCGACATGGCCTGTCTGGCCCACCCCCACCATCTGGATGACGTCCCGCCGCAGGCGGGCGGCCAAATGGCAAATCTCCCGCAGTTGTTCTTGGTTGATCATAAATTTACTGCTTACGGTTGGCGCGGGGAGTTCTTGGCGGAGACGGCGACCGGGGCCGCGCCAGCATTGACTGGCGGACCGGCGGCGCCATATTTCGTGTCAAAATCCCAGGGTGTGCCGCCCGCCAGGCAGCCGCCATCCAAGTGATACGTTTGTCCCGTCATGTAACTGGAGGCTGGCGAACAGAGCATCAGCACCATGCCGGCCACTTCCTCGGGCGTTCCCGGCCGCCGCATGGCAATCCGCTCCCGCAGATAAACCGAGCGTGTTGGGTGGTCCCATGTCACCTGCGTCAGCGGCGTCAAGATGTGTCCCGGCGCCACGGCGTTGGCCTGGATGTTGAACCGCGCCCATTCAATCGCCATCGAGCGCGTCAACGCCGACACGCCGCTCTTGCTCGCCCCGTACACCGCCACGCCCCCCAGCATCCCCTGGGCATTGTGCGAACTGAGATTGACGATTTTCCCTCCTCCGGCCTTGATCATGTATGGCACTGCCGCCTGCGTCATGAAAAAAGTCCCCTTCAGGTTCACGTTCATAATCAGATCGTAAGTCTTCTCCTCCACGTCGAGGAACCCCTCGCGCTTGTTGATGCCGCCGCAGTTGACCAGGATGTCAATCTTCCCGAAGGCCGCGGCCACGGCAGCGGCGCATTGGCGGATGGATTCGACTTTGGTGAGGTCCAGCGCAAACGCCGTGGCCTTGAGCCTCTTGGCCCTCAACTCCGCCGCCACTTCCTCCGCCTGCCCCAGATTCAGATCGCACACCGCCGTTGTCGCCCCGGCCGAGCAGAGCGCAAATGCCAGCGCCCGCCCGATCCCTCCCGCCCCGCCAGTCAACAACGCCGCTTTCCCTTCCAGAGAAAACTGCGTTTCGAGATAGTCTCCTATTTTGCTCAAGATAAATGTTCTTTCTGTTCGAAAACAGCGTTATCGCAAAGAGGAGCAAAAGACAAGAACATCTTCCAAATTGTGTCCTGCACCCGGCCAAAACCGATGGCCCGGCGTTGACAACATCCTCGGGAAACGGGCGAGACTCTGTCGAGCTGTGACTTTTCCCTGCGGAATCGAGTTTCGGCTCGACGGAGTCCCGCCCGGTTTCACCGGCCTCCCTTGTTCGTGTGGAAAAAACTGGAATTGGGCCATGTCTTGTGGGAATTTCCCCACATGAAGACATTGACCGTGGATGACCGCCAGCGAGTCCGGCTTCCGAAAGCGAAGGCGGGACAGGTTTTCGCATACGAACCGAACTTGGATGGGACGATAAAACTCGTTCCGGTGATCCCAAAGCCCGGACCGAGGCGGGTTGTTGCCAAAATGGTGAAACGTGGAGGAAGGCTGTTTTTCCGAGTCCCCGCCGGGTACACGCTCGACCCTGAAGCCATCGGCAAGGCGGTGGCCGAGGAACAGGAAAGCCGTTCGTGAGGACGCATTGGGACACGTCGGCAGCAATCAACGCCGCCCTCTCGCCGGATGTTTTTCGGCGATTGGACAGTGGAGAGCATGTGGCCCGCTTGCACCTTCTGGCGAAATCCAACGAACTTATCACACGCAGCACGCGCCACTTCGAGGGCTTGGCGGGAAATGTTGCTTGGCCCTGAATTCACCGACCCCCGTCGTTCGTAGTCCCGTGCTCGCGCAATTCATTCCGGCCTATCCTATGGCGGGGCGCTCCAGGCGGGCGATGCGCTCTTCCAGGGGCGGATGATCGGCCAGCAGAGCCATGAACCCTCCGCTCTTGCCCGATATTTGCAACGCTTGCAGCGACGCGTTGGCCGGGCCGGCGTGGTCCGCTCCCGCCTCGTGAATGACTTTCAGCCGCCGCAGCGCGGAGAGCATTTGCTCGCGCCCGGCCAGACGGGCGCCCCCGGCATCGGCCCGGAACTCGCGCCAGCGCGAAAACTTCGCCACGACCAGGTATCCCAGCACCATGAACACGTTCTGGAAGAGACTTTGCAGCATGTATTGCAAGAAGAAGTTGCCGCCGCCGCGGCGGTCGTTGTCGCGGGAACCTTGCGAAAGCATAATGGCCAGCACCCAGCCCAAAAACATGGCAATCGTATTGACAACGCCTTGAATCAACGTCATCGTCACCATGTCCCCGTTGGCGATGTGCGTCATCTCGTGGCCCAGCACGCCCTCGATTTCCGCCGGGCGCATGGTGTGGAGCAAGCCGGACGACACGGCCACCAACGCCTGGGAATCGGACGGACCCGTGGCGAAGGCGTTGATCTCCGGCGACTGGTAAATGCCCACTTCCGGCATGGCGGAAAGGCGGGCGGATTTGGCCAGATGATAAACGGTTTGCACCAGCCATTGCTCGTCGCGGTCCGTGGTATTGGGGTCAACCACCTGGACGCCGTGCATCATCTTGGCCATCCATCGCGAAAGGAGGAGCGAAATAAACGCGCCGCCCATGCCCATCACGCAGCAGACGACCAACAGCAGGGTGTAGTTGTCGGTCCCCAGGCGCTGTGGCACACCGAAGAGACTCAAAATGACCCCCAGCGTGACCATCACCAGCATGTTCACCACCAGAAAAAGCACCGTTCGTTTTGCGATTTGAAAGAATTTCATAGCATCACATTCTCCAACTTCATTCGCCCTAATAATAGCCACCCGGGCCGAAAAATCAATTCCAAGCAGATTCAGCGGTTGTGTGGAGAGAGAGGAATCACCATTCTCACAGCGCGCAGGCTTTAGCGAGCGCGGCTTTGATGGCCTTTAAATCCGTTGCGGGCAGGATACCGATGCGTTTTTCAAAGCGAATCCAAGACTTCCTGTTCCACTTCACGCGTTGGCAGCACATCGGCCCAGCCCTCCTCCTCGCGCTGCCGGGCGAGAAATCTCAAGTAGTGCCACACCTCGCGCAGCACTGGTTCAGGCTGGTTCTTGATTTCCGCAAGCAACATTTCCTCGGTGCTCATGTGATTATTATCCATAAAAATCCGCGCCAAGCAAGTCGCAAACCGGCCAAAAAAGCACTTTGAAAACCACGGATAGTTTTGACTTCTTGAGCGTCTGGCGCAAGGCTCCTTGCGCATGTTGGCGTCACCATCCGTGCCATGAAGATCGAAACCCGCTCCGAATACACGCGGGGTGAACTGGACCGCGCCCAGCTCAAGCCCAACCCGCTGGAGCAGTTTGCCCTCTGGTTCGGGCAGGCGGTGGAGGCCAAAATCATCGAGCCAAACGCCATGAGCCTGGCCACTGCCGGCGGGGATCAGCGGCCCCTGGTCCGTACCGTCCTGTTGAAAAGCTATGACGAGCGCGGCTTTGTTTTTTACACCAATTTCCAAAGCCGCAAGGCGCGCCAGATGGCCGAGAATCCCAACGTCTCCCTCCTCTTCCCCTGGCTGGCGCTCGAACGCCAGGTCATCGTATGCGGCCCGGTGGAAAAGGTTTCCACCGCCGAAACGCTGGCCTACTTCATCACCCGCCCGCGCGGCAGCCAGCTCGGCGCCTGGGTCTCCGCGCAAAGCTCCGTCATCACCACCCGTTCCCTGCTGGAGCAGAAATGGGAGGAAATGAAGCGGAAATTCGGCGACGGCCAGGTGCCCCTTCCTTCCTTCTGGGGCGGCTACCGCGTCGTGCCCCGCGAAATCGAATTTTGGCAAGGCCGGCCCAGCCGTTTGCACGACCGTTTTTCCTATACGCGGCAACCCGACGGCTCCTGGACCATCGCACGGCTCGCCCCGTGACCCGATAGCGTATGATTTGAAATGCAAAACTGAGAAATTAGATTACTTATGTAGCCTGTTCCCACGCCGGGTGCCAATTTCAATCTGCTTTGGTCTGAAAATGAAGATGCGCGAGAATTTTGGGGAGCAATCGCCGCGGGATGAATGTCCCAGGGCGGCCTTTACGTTGATCGAGTTGTTGGTTGTCATTGCCATCATAGGCATCCTGGCAGCGTTGCTCCTGCCCGTTCTGTCCCGCGCGAAGACCAGCTCCCTGAAACTGAAGTGTCTCAGTAATGAACGCCAAGTGGGCATGGCGCTGGCTTTATATTGCGATGAGAATAGTGATTATTTTCCCTGTTACACGGGTTGGGCCTGTTGGGGTGGGAAACAAGGCTCCGGCCAGCCCCCCTCGCAAAATTTACCGGGCTACGGATACGATGTCCCGGGAACGGCGCGACCGCTGAACCCGTTCACGAAAAACACGGAGGTCTTCCATTGTCCTTGCGACACAGGAGACACCTTGGACTATCCGGTGTGGAATGTGGGCCAAAGCTGTTTTGATGACTGGGGCAACAGTTATTTGATGCCCTGGCGACAACCTGGCTATACGTCCGCCACCACGGGCCAAAACGGCCAGTTTGGCTGGTCTTATTTCGCGATAGAAGCCATCGGAGGCGGATTGGATTCCCAGGGCCGTGTCCTGACTCCCGCACTGAAAAAATCCGAAATTGGAGCGTTCATCTCCACTAAAATTCTATTCATGGACTGGCCGGGCGCTCCTGATCGCCCCCTGGACCGTATTGATGCCTGGCACAGCGCGGTTGGCAAACCCTATTTTAACATCCTTTACGCTGATAATCACAGTCAGAGCTTCCTGTTCGCCATCTCGAACCGAGTTCCCGCCACGCCGCGAGATGCTGTGGTTGATCCAATCGCTCACGGCTTCTGGTAAAAAGTGGCTGGAACAAGATCCTTCCTAATGGCTTATTCCAGCCCGCCGTGCTGGCGCAGCCACTCAGCCAAGTCCGTGTAGTTGTGCAGCACGGCAAATCTCAAAGGCGTTCTGCCGCTGTTGTCTTTGGCGTTGATTTCGGCTTTGTTGGCGGGCAGCAACTCCACCATGTCTTTGTGACCAAGACCCACCGCAACGTGCAAAGGCGTATCACCGTCCGCGTTCCTGGCATTGACGCCGGCCTTGTGGGCCAGCAGGAAGGCCGCGATCTCCGTGTAACCATTTTCCGCCGCCACATGCAAAGGGGTCCGTCCGACATCCTCTTTGACGTTGACATCGGCCTTGTGCGCCACGAGCAATTCCACCAAGTCCTTGTGTCTCGATCCTATTTATGCCGGTCCGGCCTTCAGATTCTGTTGCTGCGGCTTCTTTTCCGAAGGCGCATCCCGACTGGCAAGGACCGCCATAACAGCTATCACCCGCTCATTTTCCACTTGAATTGATTCGACAAACGACCGGATCGCTGAAAACTCCTTTTCCGGTCCAATTTTTTCCAGCCGTCTGATCGCTTCCACAAGGGCTGCGGCACCCAGGCTGCAACCCGCCCCGCGAAGGCCGCTCAACCGCATTTGCATTTCCCCTTTGGGCATTTTGCCGCGCGGTTCCCGCAATGAAGCGATCAAGCCTGCCACATCCTTCGTGAAGACCTCGAAGAGTTCCAAATAGGCTTTTCTCTCGATCCCGAGCCGCACAAGAACCGCTTCGATCGGTTCCAACGCCCCATCCCTCCGCAGGCTCTCTCCGGTCTCGCAAGCCTGTCGCACTTTATTCAGGAATTGTTCCGCGGCAAAAGGCTTTATCAGATAACCGTCAATCCCCAGAGACACGGCCTTCATGATCGCGCTTCGCTCATTTTCCGCCGAACAGAGGATGACCTTCTGATGCTGGAACCGCAGGTCCGAACGAAGCTTGGAGATGAGATCCAAGCCACTCATCTTGGGCATCCACATATCCACGATGCAGAGATCCACCGTCGTCCCTGAATTCAATGTTTCCCATGCCTTCAGCCCGTCGGTCGTCTCCAACACCTCATAACCCAGCTTGGTCTGTAGAAGCGAACGCATCAACAAACGCGAAGTCTGGTCGTCATCTGAAATCAAGACTTTCATAATCCGCAGGCCTGTTTGCAATAGGTCACAACACGAAATTGCACGCCGTCAAGGCCGTTGTCAAAACCCATCTCGCCAATCTGCAAAAAGCGTCCGCAAAGCCGGTTGACAAGAAATGGCGAACTTTCCATGATTCCCAACCTCATAACCGCCTCCGCCTCTTGCCTTGTGATTTGCGGGACGTTAAGCTGAATACTGTTGGCCGGGCCAGCGTCTATTTGGTTGACGACAACATTTGCTGACTTTTATGACAAACCTAAGATCAATTTGCCGGGCGGCGGCGGTCATTTTTCTGTGCGCCGCGTTTCGGGCAGGCGCGCAGGATGGAGGGGTCATCGTTTCAGGCTCGCCTTATTCGGACGATGCGCTGGAGCAGTTGCTGCGGCCGATTGCGCTCTATCCCGATCCACTGCTGGCGGAGGTGCTGACGGCCGCAACCATGCCGGCGCAAATCGTCGTGGCCGACCGCTACGTCAACGGCGGCGGAGATTTGAGCCAGATTGAGGCGCAGCAGTGGGATCCGAGCATCCAGGCGCTGGCGCATTACCCGACGGTTTTGAAGTGGCTGGACGACAATCTGGCGTGGACCACGGCGGTGGGTGAAGCTTTCCTCAGCCAGCAACAGGATGTCATGGCCAGCGTGCAGCGGCTGCGTTTGCTGGCCCAGGGGGAGGGGAATTTGCAAAGCACGCCGCAGGAGAACGTGGTGAGCGACGATGGCGTTGTGGAGATCGAGCCGGCCAACCCGGATTTGATCTACGTGCCGGCTTATCCGTGGGACACGATTTATTATGACCCCGGAGTCTATTGCACATTTGGAGTGGGATTCCCCATCGGCGTTTGGTTGAGGCATGATTGGGACTGGCGCAATCATCACGTCATCACCTGGGGGCCGGGACACACGCGGCCGGGCAATTGGTGGACCCAGGCGCCGCGAAACCGGGTGGCGCCGCGCGGCGTCACTGTTTGGCACGCGCCGGGCCGTTCCGCGGGGACGGCGGCGCGAAGTGTTGACAGGGGATGGTCCGCGGATGCATTTCGCCCGGCCCGGGTGATGCCTTCCTCGCCTGCGCCGATGCCGGCAATCCGCGCCGGGACCGGGGCGGGAGGAAGCCGTCCCGGGACGGTGCCGGGTTTTTCGAGCGGGTTTCGCGGTGACGCGATGAACGTTCCACCGACGGTTTCGCGTCAGGCGCCGGCGATTCGGGAACAAACAGGCGGCGGCATGTCTGGCGGTGGGGCGTTTGGCGGTTCGGAAAGTTCGTCCGAGGCGCGGCAGTCGAGCGTTCGCGGGGTGGAAAGCAGGAGCACGATGACGGCGCCGGCTCCGGCGCCAGCCAGCCGGCCGCAGCCGTCCCAACCTGCGCAGTCGTCGCAGTCGTCCGAATCCTCGCACAGGAAGTGATCTGGAACAGCAACCAAAAGCGAAGAGAAAGCGAGAAACATGTACCAGAAAATAAAATCGGCGGGCCGGGTTGGGTGGATGGCGTTGGTGCTGGCCGGCTTGTCGTTGGCGCCGCGCGCCGCACTGGCTGGCGGAGGCGAAGAACGTTTTGCCACACCCGAGGCGGCCGAAGCGGCGCTGGCGCTGGCGGCCAAGTCGCGGGACACCAACGCGATGACCGTGATTTTTGGGCCGGCCTCGCGCGAACTGGTTTCGCCGGATGCGGTGCAAGCCGGCCATGCCTTTTCCAATTTCGTGCGGCGGATCAGCGAAAAGGTGGAAATGGTCCGCAGTTCCGACTCGAAAAAGGTTGAACTGCAAATCGGAGCGGAGGGCTGGCCGTTTCCGATTCCGTTGGTGCAGGACAAGGGACAATGGTTTTTCGACACGGCAGCCGGCCGGGAGGAAATCCTGAACCGGCGGATTGGCGCCGACGAATTGGGGGCGATCCGCGTGTGCCGGGCCTACGTGGAGGCGCAGCGCGAATACGCCGGCGAGCCGCGCAACGGCGGCGAGATTCTGGAATACGCCCGGCATTTGCGCAGCACCACCAACACGCACGACGGCCTTTACTGGCACGCCGAACCCGGCGCGGAGATGAGTCCGTTCGGCCCATTGATCGCGCAATCGCACGACGAAGGGTATCGCCACGAGACGAAGATCATGGGGGAAAATCTGGCGCCCTACCGCGGTTATTGTTTCAAGATTCTGACGCGGCAGGGTCCGCACGCGCCCGGCGGGAAATATAATTACATCATCAACGGCCACATGCTGGCGGGCTTCGCGCTGGTCGCCTGGCCGGCGGAATGGGGCAATTCCGGCGTGATGACCTTCATTGTCAGCCAACAGGGCAAGGTCTATCAGAAGAACTTGGGGCCAAAGACATCGCGCCTGGCCGCGGCCATGACGGCCTACGATCCCGACAACACCTGGAAGCCGGTCACGGCGAATTAGTCACTCTGCCGGTTGTGCGGGAATTCCCTGCCAGCGGCTCCATGCGGGAAGCGATTCTCCCTTCATCAGGAGCGAGAGGTCGCCGAGGGCGGCGCCTTCGGCCAGGACGGTGTCGTAAAGGACGAGGGCGCCGGCGCCGACGTTGGCGCGGGGGCCGATGTTTATAGTTGACATCTTCATAACGCGGTCTTCAAAGAGGTGCGTCTGGATGGTGCAGTCGGCGTTGAGGGCGGCTTCGTCGCCGATGCGGACCAGGTCGAATTCGCTGAAGTCGGTGGTTTCCACATAGACGCGGCGGCCGATTTTCGCACCGAGGGCGCGGAGGTACCAGCTCAGGAAGGGCGTGCCGGTGAGGGCGCCGACGAAGAACGGCTCGGCCAGATGTTCGTGGAGGGCGTTGATGAGTTCGTTGCGCCAGACGGCGGTGCTCCAAAGCGGTTTTTCACCGGGGCGATAGCGCCAGACCAGAATCCACTTCGCGGCCAGGGTGATGAGCACGGCGGCCAGGCCGCAGGCGAGGTAGAGAAAGGGGAAGCACGCGAGCGACATGAGGGTTTCGTGGCGGCTGAACCAGTCGGCTTGCGATTCGCTGAAAATGGAATAGAGCATGGCCGGTTCCCCGCCAAAGAAGTCCTTGAGCAGCAACAAGGCGGAGAAAAGCAAGCTGAGGAGAATGATGAAACAGGTGGAGGGGGTGAGGACGCGGAAGAATTCAATCGCGGCCCGCTGCGCGCGCAATTTCCAATTGGGATGGAAGGTGGTTTCATCGGAGAACCCGGCGCTTTTTTGGCGCTGCGGGAGAAAAACGGCGGGCGAACCGAGCCAGGCGCTGTCCTCGCGGCAGGCGTCCGACGGGTTGACCGGCGGCACGGAAAGGCAGCCGATGAGGACGTCGTCGCCGATGATCGCGCCGGGCGGCAGCAGGGCGCTGTTGCCGATGAAGGAGCGTCTGCCGACGTGGTTCTTGCCGGCGATGACCAGGCCGTTGCGCGCGCGGGGCGCGCCCATGGAAACGCTGTCGGCGATGAAGCTGCCGTCGTCCATCGAGAGAAGGTCCGGGGAGATGAAGGAGGCGGTGGAGACTTCCGCGCCGTCGCCAACTTTCGCGCCGAGCATCTTGTACCAGGGCGCGAGATAAATCGAGGCGTAGAGCGGGCCGAGAATGTCCAGGCTCAGGTCCATTGTTTGACTGAAGAACCAGCGGCGGAAGTACTGCCAGGTGTGGACGCGGTAAGCGCCTTCCTTGACCTTGCCCAGGATGAGCCATTTCACGGCGACGATTTCCAGGGAGAGAATGACGATGAAGGACAAGCCGACCAGGGGGGCGACGGACAAGTACCAATAATACTGGTCCAGATAATTCAATTCGTTCATCGCGACAATGCCGGGGAAAAGCGCCGCCACCACCAGCACGGGAAAAAGGAGCGCGCCGAAGGCGTACAAGAGTCCGAAAGCGAAACGGCGGCCCGCGCCGGGACGATGGACGGCGGCCGGGGCCGGCGCGCTTACGGGCCGCGCGGGTGAACCGAGCCAGGTCTGGCCGCGCGGGATGGTGGCGCCTTGCGGCAGCAACGAAAGGTCTTCCAGGGCCGAATCATCCTCCATCACGGTGTCCTGGCGCACGGCGGCGCGCGCGCCGACAAAACAGCGCCGCCCGATGGTGACGCGGCCGATTTTCAAGAGGCCGTTTTCCGCCGTGTAGCCGAGGAGTTTGGAATCGGCGTTGACGCTGGAATCGTCGCCGATGGAGAGCAGGTCATAGACGGCGAAAGCGTCGGAGTCGAGGTGCGCGTTCCGGCCGATCTTCGCGCCCATCAGGCGCAGATAGAGATTGTAAAGGGGCGTGCCGGTCAGGTAGGAGACGGGCACGGCGGCTTCGATGGTGGTGGCCAGCCACCAGCGGAAATAGAACCACCCCCAGAGCGGATGGGCGCCGGGCCGGTAGCGGCCGATGAGAATCCACTTGACAGCAATGGGGACCAGCAGCATCAGCGGATAGAAGAGCATCAGGCTGGCGAACGCGCCCAGGATCGCTTCGGCGGCGCTGAACCGCGGCTGGTCCTCCGTGCCGGCATCCATCATCAGGGTGTAGGTCAGATAGGGCGTGAGCCATTGCAGGGCAAAAAATCCGAGTACGAAGAGCAGGCTCACGAGCTGCGCCGCGCCGCAAAAGAAATGACGCCAAAAGGGGACCGGCTGAAATGGCTCCGCCGCGTCCGGCCCCGGCGCGCGCCGCCGTTTCTCGAACTCGCCGGCCAGCTTTTCGATGGTGGGATGCCGGTAAATGTCCAGCATGGAAAGCTGTTCCAACGGCGGCCGGCGGCGCAACTCGGAAACCAGGCGCGCGGCGAGCAGCGAATGGCCGCCCAATTCGAGAAAGAAATCGTCCTGCACCGACACCGGCGCGGGCGCGAACAGTTTTTCCCACACCGCCGCGATTTGCCGTTCCAGCGCGGTGCGGGGCGGGACGAGATTGGACCGCCTTTCGGCGGGCCGGGCGCGCGGCGCGGGCAGGCTCTTGCGGTCCACCTTGCCGCTGGGGAGAACGGGCAGGGCCTCCAGAATCTCCAGCAGCGCCGGCACCATGAAGGGCGGAAGGCGCGAGCGCAGGAAGCCGCGGATGATTTCCAGGTCGGGCGCGCACTGGTCGCGCGGCACGATGTAACCGGTCAATTGCGGAACGCCGGGGACGTCCTCGCGCAGGGCGGCGGCGGCGGCGAGCACGCCGGGGCATTCGAGCAGGACGGACTCGATTTCGGAAAGCTCGACGCGGTAGCCGCGGATTTTCAACTGCGCGTCGGCGCGTCCGAGGAATTCCAGATCGCCGCCGGGAGTCCAGCGCGCCAGATCGCCGGTGCGGTAAAGGCGCATGGGAGATTCGCCGTCCTGCGCCCAGTCAATAAATTTTTCCGCCGTCAACTCCGGCCGTCCCAGATAGCCGCGGGCCAGGCCGATGCCGCCCAGGCACAATTCGCCCGCCTCGCCCCGCGGCGCCGTCTGGAGGCGTCCGTCAAGGATGCGGGCGAAGCAATGGGGCATGGGCCGGCCAATGGTCACCGGTTTGCCGGGACGGCAATCGGCGAAGGTGGCGACGACGGTGGCCTCGGTCGGGCCGTAAGTGTTGACCACGCGGCGCGACGGTTTCCACCAGCGTTTGACCAGGTCGGGCGGGCAGACCTCGCCGCCGAGAATCAGAAGACGCAGGGAAGGCACGTCCTCCTCCATCATGGCGAGCAGGGTTGGCACGCAGGAGAGAACGGTGACGCCGGCCTCGGCGAGCAGCGGGGCCAGCCCCGCGCCGGCGCGCATCATTTCAGCGGTGCCGATCACCAGGGCGGCTCCGGCGAAAAAGGCCAGCCAGATTTCCTCCACCGAGGCGTCGAAGGCGATGGAAAAACCGTGGAACACGCGGTCATCCGGGCGCACCTGGAAAATGAGGCCTTCGGCGCGGACGAAATGGCAGGCGCTGCGATGCTCAATTTCGACGCCCTTGGGCCGGCCGGTGGTTCCCGACGTATAAACCACATAGCAGAGATCGCGGGGCGAGGAGCCAACTTCCACAGCGGGCAAACGCCCGGCCGGCTGGGCGGCCAGATCCGCGGCGCAATCATCCAGGGCGAGCACGAGGGAAAGGCTGAAGGCTGAAGGCTGAAGGCTGAAGTCAGCGTTCCTTCCGCCCAGGCGGGCGGCGAAGGCGCGCTCGGTGACCAGGGCGCGCGCGCGGCAGTCGGCCAGCACGAAGGCCACCCGGTCCGCCGGATACTCCGGGTCCAACGGCACGTAGGCCGCCCCGGCTTTGAGAATGCCAAGCAGCCCGACAAGGACCTCCATGGAACGCGGCAGCCACAATCCGACGCAATCGCCGCGCCGCACGCCGCGCTCGCGGAGGAGACGGGCGACCTGGTTGGAGCGGCGTTCCAATGTGCCGTAGGTCATGCGCGCGCCGCCGCAAAACATGGCGGTGGCGCCCGGACGGGTGTCCGCCTGGCGCTCGAACAACTCGTGCAGCAGGCCGGGCTGGAGCAACTCCATGTCCCCGACATCGGCGCTGTTTTTATCGGCCTCCTTCGCCTTCATTTTCGGCCCTATATTGAGCCAGATTCTGATTTCAATCCCAGACCTTTAAGGGAAAGACTGAATCCGCGTTGAGTTGGACGAATTCCGGCGGGGAGGGGTTACGGGGGAAATGCAGAATGAAGAATGCAGAATGCAGAATTCTTCACTGTCGCAGGGCAAAGCCCTGCCTCAGTCAGGAAACCGTGTAACATTTTGCGGGTATTGCTTCTAAAGGGGATGTATGAATGAATCTCACACGGAAAAGATCATGCCAAAGCAATGCCCGCAATGCGGGGCGGCGCTGCCCAGCGGCGCGTTGGAGGGACTGTGCCCCGCCTGCCTGCTCCGCCAGGGGCCGGACACGGAACCGCCGGCGGGGAGCGCGCCCTTTCAGCCTCCCAGCGTGGACGAGGTGGCGAAGCTTTTTCCGCAACTGGAAATTCTCGCCTTCATTGGAAAAGGCGGAATGGGGGCGGTCTATAAGGCCCGGCAGCCGGAGCTGGACCGGCTGGTGGCGCTGAAAGTCCTTCCGCCTCAGGCGGCGGGAGGAGCGGGGTTCGCGGAGCGGTTTAATCGCGAGGCGCGTGCGCTGGCCAAGCTCAACCATCCAAACATCGTGGCGGTCCACGAATTCGGGCAGGCGGGCGGCTCGCCGTTTTTCATCATGGAATTCGTGGACGGGCTGACGTTGCGCCAGTTGGAACAGGCGGGGCGGCTGACGCCGGAGGAGGCGCTGCGGATCGTGCCGCAGATTTGCGAGGCGCTACAGTTCGCGCACGACGAGGGGATCGTCCATCGGGACATCAAGCCGGAGAATATATTGATTGACAAAAAGGGGCGGGTGAAGATCGCCGATTTCGGCATCGCCAAGATCATCGGCGGCGGGGAGGGATGGTCGGGCATGACGGGAACGCGCCAGGCCATGGGCACGCCGCATTACATGGCGCCGGAGCAGTTGGAGAAGCCGCAGACGGTGGATCACCGGGCGGACATTTTTTCGCTGGGCGTGGTGTTTTACGAAATGCTGACGGGGCAGTTGCCGCTGGGCCGGTTCGCTCCGCCGTCAAAGAAGGTGGAGATTGACGCGCGGCTGGACGAGGTGGTCTTGCGCTCGCTGGAGCGGGAGCCGGAACTGCGCTACCAGCAGGCCGGCGAAGTGAAAACGGAGATTGACACCATCGCGTCCACGCCGCCGGGCGCGAGCCTTTCCGGGAAGCAAACTTTCCGACCTGCCGGGATGTCGCAGCCAGCTCCGTCGCCGGCTGGTTCCCCCAATTCCTCCAGACGAATCTTTGCCTGGCTGGCCCTGGGTTTTTTGATTGTGGGATTGCTAGGGTTTCCTTTCTTGATTGCGATTCACGCCAACGAGGACGCGGCGCTGATTTTCGGCGGACTGGGTGTGATGCTGGCTCTGATCTTTGGAATCTTGAGTTGGCGTGAGCGGATTGGAAGGGTGGTCACGGTTGTGACGGCGGGGCTGCTTGTTTTGGGCTTGGCCGTGTGGCTCTTGTTCCTTCAGAGCGAAGGCCAAAGTCGGGCCGAAGCACAAGCAGCAGCCCGCAATGCAGAACTTCAGTTCTCCAAATCTGTGAGGGACGCCTACCAGAATTTCAGCCAGCATCTGATGGACCTTCAAACCGAAGAGGTGGATCTTGAAAGCCGTTACACCACCAACAACCCTCTCGTCCAGACCAACCTGCTCAAAATCGAAGCCGTCCGGACCGCATTGAAGCGTTTGGAGGAAGCCAATCCCGGCCTTCGCACACTGGACCCGGTGGTCTCCAGCACTTCCAGTCTTACCAAGGCGACCCGGGCCAGCGCAGCCGGAGACTTTGTGGAATACTCCGTCAACAAGACTTGGGTCGAATTGGGGGACATGTTCGATTTGTCCACGCCGGAAAAGGCGGTGGCATCGGCCGGAATTCGGATGAACGGCAGCTCGGACGTCGCGACCTTGCTCAACAAAACAATGATCGGACTGCCAACTCTGTCGGAAGGCTCGATCAAGTGGACCACCACTCCCCAGGAGGCATCGGATTTATTACGGAACTCGGTAGTGGAAGTGATCCTGTATGGGGATGATTTGGCGGGGGTCATCAGCTACCAGCAGGCCACCAATCGCTTTAACACCCTATGTCTGGCGCGTCAAAATGGGGAGTGGAAAATCTATGCTGAGGATGATTTGCGTTTTACGCTGACGAAAGAGGCGGCGGTCCGGCAATTCAAAAAGGAGGCGGAGAATTGCCGCCGGAAAATTCTGGCCCTGTCTGCTCAATCGCAAGCTGACCCGGGCTCGCCGATAGCGGCAATGTCCAACGGCCTGGCCCGGATCAACGGGGCGTCGGTTGGGGGGGTGTCCAATCGCATTGTTCAGATGGGCGGCGCCTTGGGGCAGGCGATGCAGCAACTTCAGGGTGGACTTTTTGGATCGCAGGCTGCCGGGATGTCCAATGCCCTCGCGCAAATGGGCGGCGGGCTGGGGCAGGCGATGCGGCAAATGCAGAACGGCGCTCAAGGGTCTCCGATCAACGGATTAACCGGCGGCATCGCGCAGATGGGGGACGCCATCCAGGGAATCCAAAAAAACATGATTGACATGCAAATTCAGGCCATCAAAAACGGCGGCGGCGGCTCAAGCGGTTCGTTCAGCGTCGGCAACCCCTTCGGCGGGCCGCCAATGAGCATTCAATGGTCTCGCAGTGGAACCAATCTCATCATCACGACCAACCAATGACCCCTGATCCCCGGCCAGATGGTGGAAAACAGCCGGCGAGGGCGCCGGCTGGGACACGCGGGGGCGCGTGTTCTCCCCGGAATTTGGGATGAACAAATGATTTGAATTGACGGCGCAAGATTCAACGGAAAACAGCGGGCCGCCGCGCGACTATTTTGCGACGACGCGCTGGACGGTCGTGCTGGCGGCCGGGAGCCGCTCGACGCCGCAGGCCGACGTGGCGCTGGAGGAATTGTGCCGCACTTACTGGTATCCGCTTTACGCCTATGTCCGGCGGCACGGCCATTCGCGGGAGGACGCGGAGGACCTGACGCAATCGTTTTTCGCGCGTTTTCTGCAAAAGAATTACCTGGAAAAATTGCGGGGCGAGCACGGCAAATTCCGCGCCTTTCTGCTGGCCTCGCTCAAACATTTTCTGGCCAACGAATGGGACCGTTCGCGCCGCCAGAAACGCGGGGGCGGCGCGGCGCTGCTTTCGCTGGACTGGCAGGAGGCGGAGACCCGCTACCGGATTGATCCCGCCGACCGGCTCAGTCCCGACAAGATTTACGACCGCGCCTGGGCGGTGACGCTGCTGGAGCGGGTCATAGGCCGGTTGCGCGCGGAGAACGCCGGCGAGGGGAAGGGGCCGCTGTTCGAGGGGTTGAAGGGGTTTTTGATGGTGGGCCGGGGCGAGATTCCCTACGCGCAAGCCGCCGCCGGGCTGGGCATGACGGAAGGGACGGCGCGGGTGGCGGTCCACCGGCTGCGGCGGCGATACCGGGAATTGTTGCGGGAGGAAATCGGGCAAACGCTTTCCGATCCGGCGCAGGTGGAGGAAGAAATGCGGTCGTTGTTCAGCGCGTTTGGCGGATGAAGGGCCGCGAAGCGATAATCATCTGCTGACTTTTCTTGGCAACGATGAGGTGGTGCTTATTGAGGCCGACAGCATCGTTGAAATCATCGGGGCGTAAGGCGGCCATCCCCAAATTATTTTGCGATGGTGGAGGCGATGTTAGGACTGGCCGGGTTCACGTCCAGGCGCCGTTCTTTGGGCAGAATCACCAAGTCCATGTCCTCCATTGGAATCGCTCCGAGCAGAACGTGATCGCCCATGACCAATGCGCCCGCAAATCCGACCCTGTTCTTAAACCGGATTTCCAACGGGCCAACATAGGGAACCAAGTGATTGCTGCCGTTGGCCAGCGTCACTTCCTTTTCGTGCAGCGCTTCGAGTTTTAGCTGGATGCGCACATGCTCAGGGATGCACAAATGCACCGAGCCTGAATCCGCCATGGCCTCCACTTCCACAGGCTCAATCGCCGGATTGCTGGCGTTTCGCAATATAATTTGAGCGTTCACAAGACCCATTAAAAAGAGAATACTCCCTGCGCCAATCCCCGCAAGGCGCGTTTTTCTTTCACTCTTCCCTCGTTTTGAGCTTTGACCTTTTTCGCCCACCCCGTAGCTTTTCCCCCGTGCGCGAGCCAACCGTCACCGTCATCATTGCCGCGCGGCCCGACCAGGCCGAGGTGCGCGCCGTGGCCGCGGCGCAAAAACTGGAATGCCCCGGCGGCGGGGTTGAAATCCTGCTGGCGCGCGGACGGCAGCCATCGGTGCAGCGCAACGCGGCGTTGCGCGCCGCGCGGGGCGGAATCATTTATTTTTTGGACGACGATTCGATCGCGCCGCCCGGCAATCTGCGCCGCGCGCTGGAGCATTTCAAATCGCCGGAGGTGAAAATGGCGGGCGGGCCGAGCCTGTGTCCGCCCGAGGCGCCGGCGTTGCAACAGGCCTTTGCGCTGACGATGGGCAGTTGGCTGGCTTTTGGGCCGAGTTGCCCGCGCTACCGCGCCTGCGGCGGCGTCCGCGCTTCGAGCGAAAAGGAGTTGATCCTGTGCAATCTGCTGGCGCGGCGGGAGGACCTGCTGCAATTGGGCGGGTTCAATGAAGCGCTTTATCCGAACGAAGAAAACGCGTTGATGGACGAATTGCAAAAGCGCGGCGGGAAGCTGCTTTACGATCCCGAACTGATCGTCCACCGCCCGCCGCGGCCGAATTTCCGTTCGTTTTGCAAGATGCTGCTGAGTTATGGGCGCGGGCGGGCGGAGCAATTCCGGCTGCATCCCAGCTTGCGGTCGGCGCCGAACTTTGTGCCGCCGCTGTTTTGTCTGTATTTGGTGGCGCTGCCGTTTTTGCCGGCGGAGTTCCGCTGGGTGGCTGTGGTGTATCTGGCGGCGTTGCTGGTGCAGGGGATGGCGGCGCTGGGTTGGCGGAACTGGCTTTGGCTGCCGCGAATCATGGGGTTGATTTTTATCAGCCATGTGGTTTATGGGCTGGGTTTTTGGCGCGGGTGTGTGACCAGGCCCAAGCCGCCGCCGCCCGCCGTTCTGGGCGCGGTGAAAATTGAGAAGATTCAGTAGGAGTTTATCGCCAACCCAAGGATGGCCACTTCACGGAACAATCCCTCCACGGGCCGGGCGGCCATCTCACCAGCGCGGCCTTGCCCGAATTCACACTCTCGTTGGAGGCCTTCTTCGCCAAATGAGCGTCCCTGCGCAAGCGGGAGGGACCGATAAAATGGCGTGCCATTGATGTTGCGCGGGGCAGGACTTGGCAAAGGGGAAAAATGCGGGTTAACCGCAACACCCTGTTTTCTTTCCGCATGGCGCAGCAAGTTCGCTTTGCGGCGCAAGCCATCTCACGCCGCCGCTTCGAGGACGGCATCGGGATGCCGGGACGCGACATGGAGGAGTACTTGCTTGGCTCTCCGAATCAAATCCCCATCGGTGAAAATCCGCGAGACCCTTGACCAGACTGGATAGCTCTTTGAGTTGCGGCCACGAAACTTTCAAAACGATGGCACACACAAGTTTTCCCATCCGCCAAAGGCCGCGCCGAAATGCCGGCATTTGCATGTGCCGGTCGATTCTTGAAAATCTGACCGGCTTTGCTATACTGCCTGCCAGCGATGAAGCCCGTCATTTCATCAGAGCGATCTCTTGCCAAAGCGCGCCGAACCGCGCGCCTCTGGCGCCTGCCATGATCCAACTGATCCGGACAGAATCGCCTGGCCGGCTGGGGGGGCGTCCTTTGGATGACTGGAACGCGGCCTACGGCAAGGTGGAGGGTTATTTCCACGCCTTGGGGGTGCGCAATAAACTGCTTTTGGGCCAGTTGGTCGCGCTGGTGCTGGAGCGCGCCATGGCCCGGGCCGCCCAGGAGCCAACCCGCTCCACCACGGAACTGGCCGTGGTGGAAATGGACCATCTGGTCAACGAGTGGTTCGCCCAGGTGCTGCAGGATCATTCGGCGGGGGCGGACATGCTTTCCACCCGCGGCCGCCTGGCCCTGCTCCTGGCCGACATGCCCGGCAAGTGGCAGGACCAGTTCCTGCGGCCCGGTCCCTGGCCGCCGGAATTTGTTTCGGCCATGCGCGAAAACTATCTGCGCGCCGGCCCCGATTTCCAGGCCTCCAAAATGGCCCCCCGTCCGCTCAATCTCGGCCCCATCGCCACGCTGACCAAGATCAGCCGGCTGCCTTACGCCAGAATGGCCGCCACCTGGCTGTTGTTCGCCGGCCTGCTGGTCCTGCTTTTCATTCTCACGCACCACTGACCCATGCCAGACCTTCCGAATCCTCCCGCCGCCGGCTCCCCGGAGCCGGCCCTTTATCCGGTCCGCCGCATTCGCATGGGCTGGCGGCTGTATCTATTTTACTCCTCGGCCATGCTGCTCACCGGGGTGGTTTCCATGCTGTTCGCGGATTTGATCTGGCGCTCGGGCTGGTCCACCTCCAGCTTCTGCCTCATGGGTTTGTTTGTCATCCTTTTCCTCCTGGCCGCCGTCGGCTGCATGCACGCCATTTATGGCTTCGCCGTCTGTTTGACAAACGCCGGCGCCAGCATCACCCGCGCCGGCGATTACCGCGCCAAAAGCCTCGACGGCATCAGCACCGCCCTCATTTTCCCGGTCTATAATGAAGAAATCACCCGCGTTTGCGAGGGCCTCCGCGCCACCTTCCAGTCCCTGGAACAAACCGGCCAGCTCCAGCGCTTCGACTTCTTCATTCTCAGTGATTCGACCGACCCGGACAAATGGATCGAGGAAGAGCGCCGCTGGTTTGAATTGACCCGCGATCTGGACGCGCTGGGGCGGATTTACTACCGGCGGCGCTCGTCCAATGTCGCCCAGAAAAGCGGCAATGTGCGCGACTTCCTCAATACCTGGGGACGCCGCTACCGCTATTTTATGGTGTTCGACGCCGACAGCGTCATGCGGGGGGAGACGGTGGTGGACCTGGTAAAGATGATGGAGGCCCATCCCGAAGTGGGGCTGATCCAGACCGTCCCGGCCCTGGTCGAAGCGGAAACGCTTTTTGGGCGCATCCAGCAATTTGCCAACCGGCTTTACGCGCCGATCTTCATTGAAGGATTGAACTTCTGGGCGCAAGGATTCGGCAATTACTGGGGCCACAACGCCATCCTCCGCGCGGAAGCCTTCATGCAATGCTGCGACCTGCCGCAATTGCCGGGAATAAAACCGTTCGGCGGGCAGATCCTCAGCCATGATTTTGTCGAGGCGGCCCTGCTCCTCAAGGAACACTGGCAGGTCTGGTTTGCCTGCGGCCTGGAAGGAAGCTACGAGGAGGCGCCGCAAACGATGATTGACAACGCCGCGCGCGAGCGTCGTTGGTGCCAGGGCAATCTGCAGCACGCCATGGTCATTCTGGCCAGCGGCTTGCACGGCGTCAGCCGCATTCATCTGGCCATGGGCATCATGGGCTATCTGGCCAGCCCCCTCTGGCTGCTCTTCCTCCTCACCTTCAACTATACACTTTGGTACAAGGCCAACACCGGACTTTCGCACATCGAGGTGCGCAACTTCACCCCCTTCCTCCACTTGAGCGGCCCGGACCACGCCTTTCTTGTTTTTGTGATCTGCATGGCGGTCATCTTCCTGCCCAAGGTCCTGGCCCTGATAGACCTGGCTTTGCACCCCCGGCGCCGGGCCGCTTTTGGCGGCATGGCCCACGCCGCGGTCGGGGCGATTGCCGAAACCGCCTTTTCCGCCCTGCACGCCCCCATCCTCATGCTTTGGCACTCCGCTTTTGTCCTTGCCGCCTTGTTCGGAAAGGACAGCCGCTGGAAGACGCAGAAGCGAGGCCCCGTCAGTGTCGGCTGGCTGGAAGCCGTGCGGCGGCTTGGCCCGCACACCCTGATCGGGCTGGTTTGGGGCGGGGCGGTCTGGCATTTGGACCAGCGCACCTTCTGGTGGTTTATGCCCGTCATGGCCGGGATGGTTCTCAGCATCCCGTTGTGTGTGCTGACCAGCCGCGCCAGTTGGGGCCGGCGCGCGCGCGAACTGGGCCTGTTTCTCACCCCTGAAGAAACCCTGCCGCCGCTCGAACTGGCCGGATTGCGCGTCTGCATGGCCGAATTGCGCGCGACCGGCCAGATGGCGCCGCTGCCGCGCGATTCGGGTTTGGCGACGGCGGTTTTGGATCCTTACATGAACGCTTTGCACGCCTCATTGCTGCGGGAAACAAGGCTCAATCCCGTCCATGCCAGGGCGCTGGCTGAAATGGGAGTGGGCGGGCCGGAGATGCCGCGCCTGCGCGAGCGGCTTCTGGCCGAAGGCCCGGAGAAGCTGCAGCAGCGCGAGAAGCTGCTGATCCTGTCCGACGCCGAGACCATGCCATGGCTGCACCGGCAAGTCTGGCTGCGTCCGCCCCGATCCCTCGCCCCGTGGTGGCACTCTGCCGCGCGCGAATACGCGCCCTGAGCCGCCCCGGTGAATCTTGCCGCGAGGTTGCGCGAAAGGCTGGGATCGGTTCAGATGCGTGCGGAATGGTTCAGATCGCGTCCTGACAAGGGTTTATGACGCGTCCGCCGCGAGAGATCGAAGATTCCGAGGTTCAGTGAAAACTGAGGCCCGGAATGGCCAAACGACAGAGGTTCCGTAAGAAATAGGCCCCTTGGAATTCCCATTGCAACGGCGTTTAAATCGCGGTTCAACATCATAGAAACTCCAGTTGTCTGACCGGTTTGACTTTGCGGGCCTTTCGACCAGGCGCTCCAATCTTCCGTGCCATCGCCAAAACCTCAATTGGATCATACGCCGTTTTCCCGGCGCTCTGGGGAAGGCTCACCCGCACCATCACATTTTCCAGCGCCGTCCGCAACGATTTCGCCTCCTCGTAAATTTCATCCCCGTGGCACTTGAAATGCATCTGGAGGCAGTGCAGCAAATAACCGGGCCAATACTTCACCCCGCCAGTATCGCCGTGATGTTTGATCGTGGTAATGACCCCCATCACAATCTCCTTGTAACGCTCTGGCTTCAAGGTCACTCCCCGGCTGATCAGCCATCCAGCCGGCCAGCAAACCACCTTGCGCCGGATGAAGTCTTGGTCCTGAAACCACCGCTTTGCCTCCATGTCCCCGTAAAACGATCCACGAATCGCGCCCATCAGATCCGCCACGATCTCACCCGGCAATTGCTGCTTTGGTCTTTCCACCTTCATCATAAGGCCATCTCCCCCTGGTGAAGAATCTCCCGATCCACCCGTGCCCGGCCGCGCCGTGTCAGGAACAAATTCCCCAGGCCCTCGTCAAGCAGGACATACTGGAAAATCGTCCGTCCCTTGGCACCTTCCGCCTCTGACCGCCGCCACTCCCCGTTGCGCGTCCAAATGCCCGCGCCAGCCACCCAGCGCCAAACCGGGCCGATGCAATTGCGATCGTCCTCACTCATGAGACCGATGGGAACTTCATCCGGCCAAACCACACCATGCCTGAGCGCCCGCGCCACCGCCTCGCACGCATACGATTCCACCGCCGTGGACTTGAAGGCAAACTGGCAGTCCTTCACATGCTCCAAATGCGATTGAACCTCGGTGGCGTTCATGCAGACAACAATAGTGGTTGAGTTTCCTGCGCTTTGACAGATGGCCGGATTTCCGTCTCGTGGCCGGCGATCAAACCAAGCAGCCTGGCCTTTGCCGCATCATCGTCCGGCGCGCATCCCTCGCTCTCCATCTTCCCAAAATTTCGCTCAATATAACCATTCCGATCCTTCAGAGCACCTTCCAGCCGGACCAAGGCATTTGCCTGCTCGGCGGCCTTTTGTTTATCCAGCTTGCGAGACAACCCATGATACATCCCATAAAGGAACGCCCGCCGATTACGGCAGCGCCCGCGACGGCGCTTCCACTCCCTGCGGAAATGAGAAACCAAGAAGCGATAGACATGCAGCGCGATCAGCAACTCCCACGAGGAACCCACAAACGTCAGCCGGTATTCCCGGTAACAAGGATTGCGCAAAAAGAACGAGACGTTGAAAAACTGCTGAACCACCAGCGCCGCATATTTGCATTCCCACTGCACGCGGGAGGCCACCAGCGCGTCGGCGTCAGTCATCTGGCACGTTCTGGCCCGCTCTTCCGGATCTACGCTCTCCAGGTCAATGCCGTGCTTGGCCGCCAGGTCCCGGGCCATGCGCAGAGCCGTTTCGATTTCAGCCGCCGTGCCCCCGCGCTTCATGCGGAGCAACTTTTTCAGCTTCTCGATGATTTTTTCCTGATCATCGCTCATAATCAAAACGGGTTCCCCTCTTCAGCAATCGCCGCGGCCCCGGCCGGCACCGCCGCCATCTCCATGACCTCTTCTTCCCACCGGTCCCCTCCGGAATCCGCGTGCCCAATCTCCGCCTTCTCAGTTTGCTGCGACAGACAGCGATCCAATGTCTGGACCACATTCAACAACTCCCTCGTTTCCAAATCGCCCAGCACACTCACGCCCTCCACGACGCCAAAACGCTCCACAATGATCTTCTTGAGCGCCGCGCCGTAGCCCCGCTGCTCAAGCTCGGAGACTTGCTCTCCGATCCGGTGCAGATACCGCCTGCGCTGGCCCTCCGTGTCCCTTTGCGACGCCACCCCGCCGCCTTTCACCTTGTGGACAAAGAAGCCTAAATCTTCCTGCTCGTTGAGCACCTTGTCACATAGCAGCAGCAACAGCTTCTTCAAGTCGTCATAATCATTCGTCATCCCCACGTCCTTGATGGAAGCGAACCCCAGCGCCGACAGCACCGCGTGCCGCCGTGTCTCCGATTCCGCCGCCGCCCAGCGCTGGCAGCGCATCACCCCGGCCCAGAGCCGCCAGAACGCCGATGCCTGGGCCGCGCTCATGTTCCATCCCTTCAAAGGTCGCGCTTTTTTCATAATCAAAACTTCCCGCGGAAGGCCGCGTATTTGCGCGAGAAGCGCTGATTGACCTTCAATTCCCTGGCAAAGGTGGAAAGAATCCCGGTCAAGACATTGATGTCAAAGCCCGTGGCCGCGGCGATGTCCGCCTTCCCGTGTCCCAGTTCCTCCATGCAGCGAAGCACACAGTTCCTGGAAGATACAATCGTGTCTTCCGTCGCCCGCCGGTTCAGAAGGATCCTCCGGTCAATCCCAAAATGCCTCTCCGCCATCTTGATCACTTTCTCCAAGGACGGCCGTGATGGCGTGGCCGTGGCGGCAGCCGGGACTTCTGCTGATTTCCCCGGCGCCGCCACGACCACGCTCTTCGCGGGCGCCAGGACTGCATTCTTCACTACCATTGACTTTCCATTCGCTCCCGTGATCTTCAAATCGCTCTCCGGCGTTCCCGGCAACTGGAAGACCCCCGCAATCTTCTTCACCCGCTCCGCCTGCAGCTTCCTAAAATGGTCCGCCCCATCCGGCTTCAATTCGAGCTTTGCGATCCGGGCGCCAGCCTTCTGTAGATAGATCGCCTGCAGCGCCAGCTCGGCCAGGCCGCGATTCATGGAGCGGGCAAACAGCTTCGCCTCGTCGCTCATGGCAAAATCCCTCAGCAACGCGATCGGCGATTTGCCTTCGAGGTTTTCCCCCGTGGTAAACGCCGCGAACCATCCCGACATCAGCGTCGGCGCTTCCCAATATCCCGTCTCGGTGGCGAGGGCGAAAGCGAACCCAGAAAGAAATCCAATCTGCCGCAACCCGTGATGCTTTGACCGGTGCTCAATCACGTATGTGATCGGATGCTCAAAAGCCCGGTAAACCTCCAAGGTCTGCCCCACCGAGAGCCGGCGCGTCTTCTCCCCCATGCACATGCTCCCCAGCGACGCGCACATCGCCGCGATGACACCGCCGTTGTCAAAGCCATGCTGGATCTTCAGTTGGTCCGCCACACTGCGCGTTGCCCCTCGGTCCACGCAATCCATCGTCGTCAACTCGCACCCCTCTTCCTTCGAAGGCAAACCAAAAGTCACCATGAAGCGGACCGTCACCCCGGCCATGACAATCGCCGCCAGGCGATGCTGCCCGTCAATCAGATGGTCCTTGTCGTTGAAGGCCAGCCCCTGGTGAGTCCGCCGCCATTTTCCCGTCAGCATGTCGCGGGCGTAGGCTCGCACCACGTCCTCTTTCATGGGGCGATTGACGAAGTTGTTGCGCATCCAAAACGCCGCCAGCGCCGGCGTCACGTCAATCCATAGACTGCGCACGCCGCCGATCGCCGCGGCCTCCGTGCCGTGCTTGGCTATCGGCACCGCAACGCCGGCCGGCATGATATACTTGTCCCATTTCAGTGTCTTGGCCGCCTCAACGGCCTCTGCCCAACCGTAGGGCTTTGGTGAGTTTGTGGTTTGCATTTGGTTCCTTTTGTTGACTCTGACGCAATAGGAGGGCGGCCGCCTCGCGCCCTTCCCGGTCAAAATGTCCTTTTCTGTTTTCCCAACAGCAGTCCGCCTTCGGCCGTAAAATGAGATTCTTGGGACTGTAGTTATTCCAGTTCCCATCCTTGAGGATTACCTGGTGTTTGGGCGGGACCGGACGGCCGTTGTAAAACTCCCATGCCGCCCGGTGCAAAACCGGCCGCCCTGTCATTGGATTCCATGGACCGGCCTCATAGCCCGTATCCTTGCCCGTCCAAAACCAAAGCCGTCCATTCCAGATCACCCCGCGGCTGCACGGCTTCATCTTTGTGCCCGATTGCTGGCTGTTTTTGCCGGAATTCATCCGCTCCGCGATCTGCATTGCGGCCGGACTGCCATACTCGAAATACTTGACGTTGCTCGAAAACGGCCCTTCCGGCATGGGGCATTTGCTCCCCAGCCTGGCCCGCGCCCGGCGAATGAACGCCACCCGCCGCGCCATCGGCCAGGAGCGCCACTCCGTTTTCAGCGCGTCCGGCACATGGATCCTCTTCATGCCGGCCAGCATCTTGGAGATCTCCGCCTCTGTGTGCGGCCGCGCCGGCGCGAAGCAACCCGTCTTCGGATCGTGCGCCGGCCCGCCGTGCCGCCGCGTCTGCAGGCCCCGCCGGAGGAAGTATTCCCGGATGTCCTGGAAGCCCTTGCCAAACAACTTCCCCACCTGCACCAGCGACAGTCCGCCTTCGTAGCAAGTCCACATCTCCCAGACTAGATCGTGCGGCAGCATATCAACTTGCCGTAATTTCCTTCGCCCTCTTCCACTCGATCTTGATGTCGCTCTTCGGGATCCCATGCTTGTCCCGCGCCAGGCAGGCCGTCACCAGCGCCGGCCCGATCACAGCGCCCACAATCTCCCCCGCCAGCTTGCGGAAAGCCTTGCCGCCCTTGGGGACCATCTCCCAGGTCGTTGACGGCGCGTAGAACTGCGGCAAATGCGCGCCGGCAATCCGCTTCAAAGTCACATGCACGTCACTCCCATCCGCGAACGATTCCCGCAACTTATCCGCGGTGAAAACCACCGGAACGATCACTTTCGAGCCGCCCGCCAGGAACTGCTTCCCCTCCCGCTCCTCGTCCACCAGGTCAACCTGGTCCCCATCCTTCGCCCAGGCAATCAGCGCAGATTCCACAACCTCAAGCTCCTTTATCAGCGTCGCGATCTTCGCCCGCAACCGCATCCCTTCGTCCACCAAATCAGGCACACGCGCAATCATGCCAGCCTCCCTTCCAGGATCGCCTGGCGCCTGCTAATCCGGTTCAGTTCCCGCTCTGTCGCCTTGCGACCGCGGGCCGTGTCCCGTTGGATCTTGAGGATGGCCTTCTGGTTGGTGGCGAAGAATCGCCTCCAATCGAGGCCGATCTTGCGGGCCACCTTGTTCAACTGCCGCAGTTCGCGGCGATATTCTTTATTCATGTTCATCTTGGTCCTTTGGTTAAAACTTGATGTCGTCAAACAACTCCGGCAGATGCGTGCAAAAATCCACAAACACCGGCGTCATCAACTGACGCATTTGCGGGTGCGCCGCCGCCGAGCAACGCAACGTGAACACATGCCGCCACTCTCGTAGATTGGCCGTCATCACGATTTCCGTCTTGAGGCTGTTGGGTAGAGCGCTCCGCGCCTCCTGGGGCGAAGCGCCATAGGCGAGCATGGCGAAATAAGCGGTCTCAGCGTCCCGGCAGGCTTGCTCCCAGGTCTTATATCGTTCATCGCACTCCGTCCAAAACGGCGGCCGGATCACGGTGATCTCCTTGCCAAACGCCTCCTTCGAGTAATTGCAATAACGCGTGCTTTCCTGGGAATAGGCGGCCAGGCGGTGCCTCACGATCTCATGGGTGACGCCGCGATCGCAGATGAACCGGACTGTCACGCTGGCGTGCTCGATGACGCTGACATGCTTCTTCACCTGGGCAATCTTGCGGACAAACGGCCCGGCGGAGTCGGCGGTGATGCATCCCTCCGATTTGTAGCAGGTCCGGGCCGCGGCTTCGATCAGGCGGAGCATGGCGCGGCCGTGTTCCCCATCAATCGGCGTTTCAAAATGGTGGCTTGGTTCGATTATTTTCATAGGATGATTTGGTTCATGGGTTCCACTTCGCACGGTTCAAAAGTCATATTGACGTTCCAAAAGGATTGCCGGCCGCGGGCGGTCCATGTCGTCTTGAGCCGGCGCACATCGCGCAAATCCCAGGCGAAGCGGCCGGCGCTGAAATCACCGAGGCCGTTGGAACGGCTTTTGTCCTCGGCGCTCAAGGATTCGGCCGGCCGGACGTCCACCAGGTCAACGATGCAAACAAATGCGCCGTAAGGAGGGGGTTGGCGGAAAGGCTGAAAGGCAATCAAAGCGCGGCCGGCTTCCGTCTTGCTCAATGCCGCATAGACGCGGAACCAAAGCTCATAATCACAATCGCGCATCTGCCGCTTGGCGGCATGGATCAACAATGGCCCGCGGTTGTCTGTCTCCCAGTGCCGCATCTCGAAAGGCTTCAGGCCAAGGGCAACGAAAGTGGCGTGTGGCTGGTGGAGGGAAATCGCTCTCATGTTAGACGCGCTCCTTTGGCTCAAGGCAAGGCAGCCCGACAAACTCAAAGACCTCGCGTTCGCTGGTGACGGCGTGGCGCTCAACGCCAAGGCCCGCCGCCCGGCTGAATCCGGACGCGAACGGATTCCACTTCCAGCCCTTCGCCTGCGCCGCTTGGGCGACACGCATGTTTGATTCCTTGCTCCCCGTCCGGCAGACCAAGTAATTGAAGAAGCAGCTTTCCATTGTGCTGAAAAAGTCAATGGGGATGCCGGATGGCAGGAGCCGCCCCAGCTTGATCTCCGCGCCCCAGGCCTCGCGGCCCAGCTTGTTCAATCGCCGCGAGAGTGCCCCTTGCGCGATCAGCGATTCCAGCGCCAGGTCCACCTGATTGATGCGCATCTGCCTGGGGAGCAACTCGGCCAGGTCTTGCTCCAGGCTGAAGCGCGGCACATACACCAACTCAATATCCCCGACTTCCGGCTTCCCCCGCCGCACACTCCCCGCGATCTCAATCCGCGTGCAAAACGCCCGCAAATAATCCCGCGTCTCCTCAGCGAGTTTGCGCGCCACCGCCAGGGACCATTTCACCTTGTCGCTCATATCCAGCGTCCCTTCACAGAGGTGCCGTGTGAGTCTTCCGCTCGCGGCATGGGAATGATTTCTTCCTCCGGCAAAGCCCGATAAGCCTCCAACTCACGCCGGAACATTTCGGCCATCGCTTGGTTTCTGATCTCCGCATTCGCCTCCCCTGGTGTCCCTGGATGCCAACCCGTTGCATCCTCGTAGCCGAGCGGCGCGACCATTTTCGTGACGTCACGAAAATGGTTTCTCCCATTCTCTCGGTGCTCCATCTCGCTCATCACCAGCACCACGACCGCCGCGATCGCCAGGATGATCAACAAGGTCAACCGTCCCCACCCCGGCCAGAGCAATCCCGCCGCGAAGCTGACGCCCGCGACAAGCAGGCCAATTGAAAAAGTTTTCATATTTTGGATTTCTGTTGGGTTATCAAATACGCGATGCAGAGGAGCAAAGTCGCTGTGGTGGCCCGCCTGCGCGCCAGGATGGCCGCACAGCGCTCGCAGTTGGGCTGCCCGATGTCGTGCTGCCAAACCTCGTCCCGCCCGCGATACCCCCCCCCGCACACCGGCCGGCCGGCCGCCACCGCGTGCAGCCGCGGCGTCTTCGCCGTCCCCATTCTCACCAGCGCGCTCATTGCGCCCTCCTGGCAGCGATGGTGGCCGTCCGGATGGCGCTGGCCACGTCTGCGAACTTGGGCACGTCCCGCGATCCCATCGCCTCCAGTTGCCGGGCCAGAGATTCCCATGCCTTGGCCGCTGCCGGCGGCGTCAACCGCGAAGCACGCCGGCCAATGACAAAACACAAATCCCGCCGCGTCGTGTATTTCACTGTCCCTCCTTTTTGGGTTGCTTCGTCGTGATGACCAGTTTTCCGCCCGGAAAACAATACTCAGCCCGCCGCACGTTAGGATCCTGCATGGCCAGATGGATCAGCCGGTTAGTCAGCAGCATCCTCACTTCGCCAGGATGTGTCGCCGCCAATTTTTTGATCATGCCATTCAGGTCGTTCAAATCCATCTCGACCGCGACCGAGGCCGGCGCCGCGCCGCCTAGCACGGTTTCCTTTTCCGCCTCCGTCATCTTTGGTGTTTCGTTCATTGGTTTCCTTGGTTGGTTTAGCCTTCAGCCTTCAGCCTTTGGCATTGCGTTTCGCCGCCTCCGCGGCTTTGCGTTCGTCCTCAAGCTCCTTCGATGTCAGCGCCATCTTCCGCACGATCTCCGCCGCCTCGGTGAAATGGTCCCAGGTGTAGGTCTTGCCCGCCTTCGCCGCCAGTTCCTTGCCGTCTGTCAACCGTGTCAACACGACGCCAAAGCCGTCCTTGGCCATGTGCAGAAAGTCCGTCTCCTGCTTCCCCTTGGGCCACGGCAGTTCGAACCGGTCCAGCACCAGGATCAAGTCCTCCTTGGGCGGCTCGTCCGGCAACTGCACCGTGTAGGCGCAGCGCCGTCCCAGTTGCTTCAGGAACTGCATGAACTCGCCCTTCTGCTGCGCGTCCCGGAAGATGTTGGTCGCGCTCAGGATCATTCCGCAGTGCGTCTGGTCGTAGATGTAGCGGATCGTTTCCAGGCAGCGCATCACCGAGGTCTTCTGATATGTCATGAAGATTTCGTGGACTTCGTCCAGGATCAGCAGCATGTCCTCGTCCAGCGCGTTGACCACGTCGTCAATCAGCGCCTCGTAGGGCTTGGCCGTGCTCACGTCCAGCGCCATCGCAATGTGCTTGGTCATCAACTGCACCCCGGCGCTCGGCGGCATGCGCACGAACTTGGTCTGCCCGCCGTTGTGCTGGCGCGCATATTCCAGCTCGCACGTCGTCTTGCCGATCTGGCTCTCGCCAAAGATGGAAACGATCTTGTTCCGCACCAGCGCCTTGTTGCAGGCCCATTCGATTTTCTGCCAGATGCTGGTCTGCAAAAAGCCCGGCGAGAAAATGGACTCGCGCTCTTCCATCAGGTGCTTGCACTTGGCGATCTTCTCGCAAATGCCCGCCAGCGAAATCCGCTGCCCCGCCCGCGGATGGGGCGACTTCACCTTGGTCTCCACGCCGTTGACCTTCTCGGTGGTGGTGAGGAAATCGGGAAAGCGATACTTGTCCATGAACACGCGCCACGCCATGGACTTGTCTATGCCGGTCTCCTGGGAGAGTTCGTTCCAGCTCCATTTTTTGCGCCGCGCCAGATTATGCAGCCAGCGCACCAGGCGTTTCTCGTCGTCGGCCAGATGCTCGGTGCAGCGCGTCACCGTGTCGGCGCCGATGTTGATGCCGTTGAAGTTCTGGACCGCCTTGTTCAAGCTCTCCTCCGGCACCGGCGCCAGCGCCACCGCCGATTCCTCCGCGGGCACGATCGCCACGGCCATGGCCGGCGCGACTGCCGCATTGCCTGTAATTGTGTCATTCATAAGGTTTTGTCTGATTGGTTTACAACTTGTTCATTTCCTCCATTGTGACCCCCTCCGACCCCTGACCTCCGTCCTCTGCCCTCTGCTCTTCCAGTTCCCGGAAGTCCTTCTCCTGCCGCGCCGCCTCGCGGTTCAACCGGCGCTCCTGGGCCTGCGTCTCCGGCGTCACGCCTTTGGCCTCCGCAATCACCGCCCGGTTGTGTGCCACCATGTGGGCAACCTCTTCCGCCTCCACCCCGTGCCGCGCCTCCAGCGCGTGCCGTTCCTCCGCCTCCCAGTGCGCCTGCTTGCCCTCCATCCGCTTCTGCGCCTTCAGGTCCCCCATGCCGACCGTCTCCCACTGTTCCACCAGCCCCACCGCCGCCCCGTCCTCTTTCGTCAGCAGCGCCACCGCGGGCGAGAACGGATTGGCGAAAATCAGAAAGGATTCCCCGCTGGCCAAATGCCGGTTGTTGACCACGGCCAGATAGCGGATCGGTTTCAGCCCGAAATCGCGGTGGTCAATCACGAAGAGATGCTTTTCGTTGACAGTGACCCGATGCCCGTTCTCCAGTCCCATCAACTCGCAAAAGCGCCACGGCGTCACCTTGGCCATCACGCCGGCCGCCCTCGCCTTTTCCAGTTCCTGAAAAAACGCCTCGTGCCGCGAGAGATTGCGGGCGCGGCTAAAATCGTCCCGCGTGTTCACCAGCGCCATCACGGCGGCCTGTTGTTCCGCCGGCATGGCCTCCAGCATCGCCCGCGGCTGCCAAGGCGTGAAACCCTCCCCGCACGGCAGCCGGAACTCCGTGGTGTGAAATCCGCACTCGCCCCAGCCCTCGATGTCGTGATTCGGATCCCATGACATGGCCGCTATCAAGTCCACGGCCTTGGAGAGGAATTCCTGCCAGGTCAGGAAGGGCAGCATCAGTTTGGCCGCCTGCGTTTCCGGCAGCGTCGCCGCCGCCTTCAGCAACTGCCCGAAATACTGTTCGCGCTTGCCCAATTCCTCCGGGCAGGTCAGCCGGTTCAAACCCACCTGGCCGGGCAGTCCCGAGAAGTAGTTGTCAACCAGGTTCCACGCGCCCTCGATGATCGGCTTGTCCTTGAAGTTGCCCGCGCCCTTCCCGCCCATCTGCCCGCCGTGCGCCGGCCGGTCAAACAGGCCGCCGATGAAAATCTTCACATGGCCGTCCGTCGCCCGCGAAACCCGCTCCGGAAAATCCTTGTCCACCGATGTAATGCCCCGCTCCATGATGAACCACGTGCCGTCCTCATCCGTCCGGTAGCCGATGTCCGTCAGCCAACTGATGGCAAACCACATCGCGTCCCGCTTGGTCAGCGTCTGTTTCTTCCTCAGTTCGGGGTCCCAGAACGTGGGTTTGAAAGACGCTTTCAGCCGCGTGGTCAACGCCTCGGCGGCGCCGAAGCCGCGGGGCCGCATGCTCTTCACCTGGCCCGGCCAGTGGAGCTTCAAATTCCATTCGTGGTCGTCAAACTCCACCCGGCGGCAAAAGGCGATTTCCGCCCGCGTCCGATACACCGGCGGCCGGAACTGCGACGCCGCAAACAGCCCCACCCGCGCCGCCTTGGCGTCCCAATTCCCTGGCGTGAACCGTTGCAGATTGCGCCGGGACCACCCCGGCGTTTCATCCAGGACCGGCCAGATGTCGCATCCGGGAATCTTCTCGTAATGGCGCCCTTCGGAATCCAGGTGCGAGGAAAGAATCAACTCGATCTCCTTCAAACCATTCCCGTTGTTGCGTTGGAACCGCTCGAAGATTCCTTTGACAAACTCCCGCGTGCATATCGGCAGCGCCACCAACCCAGGCTCCTTGTAAAACTCGCGGCCGCACTTCGCCCGGTCCGTCAGATCCATCCAGTCCCCGGTCTCCACGTAATTGCGCACGCGGTCATACAACGCCCGCGGCGTCATGCCGATCGCCGGCGCCGTCTCCTTGCACTGGCGCTGCAGGGAGCGGGCATTAAGCAGCCGCGACAGCGCATCCAGGATGTTGTTCAGCTCAATGCGCTGCAGCGACGGCATCCCCGCGTAGAGATACTCCTCGCACTCCGGAATTTTGGTGAGGCATTTCATTTTTTCAGGCCGATTTTCTTCATTCGATCCTTGGCCGCTTCCGGGGCCTTGGCCGCCGTGACCGATGGGTCGAACTGTCGGATTTCCACCGTCAGTGACAAAAACTGTTGGGTGAGCACGAGGACCTGCTGCGATTCCTCCACCCCCGCGCAATGGCGGTCCAGCGCCTGGCAAACGTCCTCAATGGCCGCCAGCGTCTTCATGCCTTTTCCTCCTTCTGCGAAATCGCCTTGAGCTTCTCCACCCACTTCTCCGCCAAAGTCAGATTGTCCGCCCGCAGTTTCTTCGACATCGCCATGGCCCATTTGCCCGTGATGGCCGCCAGCATCGCCTGCTTGTGCGCCTCTCCCTGGTCATTGGCGCGCTTGGCGATGTCCGCGGGCGGTTCCGGCCGCGTCGCCAGCCACTTCCGAAACTCCCCCTGGATTTCCGGCGAAAGCTCGTCGTAGGTTTTCCCCTTGAGGTCCGCGTGCTTCTCACCAAGAAACTCCTGCACCATCTCCGGGTCCGGCCGGTAGCCGCCATCCTTCTCCACCTCGCCCGCGAACTGCGACGCCTTGTGGAACTCAACCATCGTCGCCCCCTTCAGAACCAGCTTGACCGCCTCCTGCAAACCCTCCAGTTTCTTCATCAGGATCTGTTTCTTCCCGATCACCGGCGCCGTTAGAAGACCTACCGTAGGTGAATTAGCTAAGTGGGGAAGCAGGTCCTTAACGAAGCGGCGATAGACCCCGATCTGGCTGATGGAGCGATGCGGAAAGCGCGTGCGCAGGCCAACTTCCAGGCTTCCTTCCGGCAGCAACTCAGCCAACCGGTTGGCCGCGGCGCCCATGATGGCGCTGTAGGCGTAGAGCAGCGATTCGGACCGGAAGGCGCCCTTATCCGCCAGGCCAAAGCACTTCCACTGCGACTCAATCTCCTTTTCCTTCTCCGCCGTCTGCGGTGATACCAGTTCCAATTTCACAGCGGGCTTTTTCATTGCTTCGTTTCCTTTGTTTGCTTCTGTTGACTAGCCGTGGATTCCGTGGTCGAAATATCAATCGTCAATTGCTCCGGCGCCGACGTCCGAGCCATGGTCCTCTCCAACTCCAGTTGCTGACACAAGGCCGCGCATTCCAGGAACGCCAGTTGCGCCGCCCCGGGCTGCTTCTCATTGAGGCACTCCACCGCGTGCTCCATCTGGCTCTGGATCTGGGGAATGATGATTTTCTTCAGCGCGTTCATGGGCTCCAAAACCTTTCCCATTCGATGTCCGCCTCGTCCCATGCCTCGCGCCAGGTGCAGCAATCCAGCCAGGCGAGCAAAGCGCACGCGCTCAACATGACGAAGACGACGGGCGCGAGAATAACCTTCCTCATGCGATCCTCCTGTCAGTCAGAAATTTTAAGATGCTGGTCCGCGTGATGTAGGGCGATGACTTGGGTCCCATCGCCGGCACCGGCCGCAATCCCTGCACAACGAGCGATCCCTGCGCCACCAGATCCCGCACATGATCCGCCTTGGCTGAGAGCATCATCGTCACCTCCCGCAGCCGGAACTCGGCCCGATGCCCCGGCACAATATCCGCCAGCGCTTCGCCTGTTTCCCGGTCCGCCGAGAAACCACTCGATTTGTATTCCCAAAAGCAAACGCGCCACACCGCCAATTGCCGCTTGCGCGACCCTTCGCTGGCCAGGTTGAACGCCACCGGCAGCGCGCCCGACTCCACCAGGAAAAGGGCTTCATCCTCCGTCTTCTCCAGCAGGCACATCACCGCGTCCAACGGCACCAGCGGCCGCGACGTGCGCAGATTCAGCGGAAGATGTTGTTGGGTGCAGGTCATTGCGCGCCTTTCTGGGTGGCCGGCTTCATCAAGCGCGACACCCGGTAATCGGTGACGGTGCAAAGGCCGTTGTCGCCGGCGCCGTCCAAGCCGACAAAATCCATGCACTGAAAAACATTCTGAGGCGGACGCGCGTCCCGATCGCGCCGGATGAAAGTCATCAGCCGTTCGCCAATGACGACGGCAATGCCAGGATGAAGAGATGTTGGTTTCATGGCAGGTTTGGTGAAGATTTGGCCGGCACCGCGGAGATCGCCGCCGCCGATGCCGCCGCCGCCGCCAAAATCAAAAACGACGAGCAAATCGCCCAAGACCAAAAAAATCTTGAAGCCGCGAAGGCAGCGGCCGCTAAAGCAGACGAGCGATTGATGCAGCCCCATCATTGGGGAGACAAAGCCGACACCTTCGAGCGCGGACTCGCTGAGGACGCCGCCGCTCATGCCCAAACCCAAATCATTCAATACACCAACGCACTAAACCAGGCGCGCGCCAAGAAAGAAGGATTGGATACAACCGCCGGCGTGAGCCAGGCCGATTACGAAGCCGCCAAAGCCAAGGCTGATGCGGCTGCCAAGCGCGCCGCCGAACTGGAGCCGCAAGTCGCCGATCTGACGGCCCAGATTGCCAATCTCAAAGCCCAGAACGCAACGCTGGCCAACCTCCACAACCAAACCGCCCAGGCCCACGCCGCCGCCGAAACGCCAGGCGCTGTCAGCCATGATGCTGAAACAAAGATCCAGCACGCGAACGAAGCCATGACCAAGGCAGCCCAAACCATGGCTCCTGACGCCATCTCGGCGCTGGCAGATAGCCACGCCCAACTTGTGGCTTTTATCGGCGGCCATCCCTCCTTGGATCCCGCGCACTGGGAGGCAATGGAGCGCAAGATCGCCGACACCCAGCGCGAACTTGACCAAATCTCCCGCCGCCAATCCCTCAACCGACAATAGCGGAGATGGGGATCGGATCCAGGCTGAACACCGCAACCCCACTTTCAAGCGTGTTGCAACGCCCTTTCAACGCCATTGAAACCCCAATTCAGTACACCTTTCAAAGCCGTACTGCGGCCGGCCGTGTGGGGGATTCTCAAGACCAGTTTACGGAACCTCTGTCGCGTTTTACGGAACCTCGCGCCTTTTTACACCGGGGCTGGCGGCGTCCCGCCGCCTTGAATAACCAATAACAAATTTTCAATGGCCAATTTTCAATCATCCGTGCAACCCTCCCGGCGGCGAGTGGCAAGCCCCAAGCATTTGCGCGCCTGAATTGAGAATTGGTCATTGAGAATTTATCATTTGTCATTTTGGAAGGAAGTCCTCCGAGCCGCATTTCCCAACACTCCATCACTCCAACGCTCCGTTTTTCATTCGCAATTCTCTATTCACCATTCCCTATTCCCTATCGAGTCGCGTCGAGAACCTCGACCTTTGTGTGATGGCCCGGTTCCAGGGAGACGTTGCGGAACTCAACCCACTGCCGTTTCCGCCGCTGGAATTGGAACCCCTTGACCTTCTCAAATTCATCCCGGCTCATCGAGGTCATCACGCTCGTCAAATTGGCGCCGATGCTGCTTTTGGGCCATAGCGTTTTCACTTCGCCGTTGGTTTCCCCGGCCACAAGTCGTGTCTCCCAATCTTGTTTGATTGAATACTGGCACGCCACTGCGACCTCGTCCCCGCTTCCCGTGGTTTGCACCGCGAGGTCCCACATGTTTCCGTCGGGGTCAGCGTTCTCCTCCGCGCCGCCCTTTGGCCCAAGGCCGATCAGAGTCTCCCACGGCCCGTTCGCCAGCCCAATTTGCACATCCATTTTCGGCAAGTTGCTCGGACAAGTGAACGATTCCGTGAAGATGGCGTCGAGCGGTTTTGGATCAGTAAATCCACCGGACACGGACGAAGGAGTTCCGATTTCCTTGTTGAATTTCAGGACTGGCGGTGAGGATGGCCCGTGAACGCGAAAAGCAACCGCCCTCACCTCCTTGTCAACTGCCCAAACACGGCCGCCGGTGTAGGGATAGGGTGCGGACGACGGTGAGCCATCGGCCAGCCAGCAGACGGTGTTGGAGGCAGGATCCGCCGCCACGAGCAACAGTTCCACCGTGCCATTGGAGAAGACGCCCACGAACGGCGCGCCGGTCGTTCCGTGGTTTCTTCCGGCCTGGGCCGCCAGCCGGGCCGAATTTTCTTTTTCGCGGGCGGAATGTTCCTTCAAATTGGCGCCCAGTTCCGAGCTGCCGCTCAAGTGCGTGAACAATCTGAGCTGTCCGAATATCAGCACAATGACCGCTGCAAGAAAGATCAAGACCGGACGGAGATTCCGGCGCGAGAAGGAAAACAATTTTATATTTCCGACGTGATAGCCCCGCTCCCTGGCCCAGGCCGACGAGGCAAGAAGACGCCGCTGGGTTCGGCACATCGCGGGGAGGCAGGCGAAAAAAAGCGCGGCGATAATGGCGGCCACAATCCAATTCCCAGGCGGAGGAAATGACCAGAGGAGCCACAGGTTTCCGAACGTGGCAACCGCAACCAACAGGCCCCAAAGGAGTCCAACAAAAACCAGATCGCTCCGTTCCGCCCTTGTCAAATGGGCGGCAATCTCCCGCACTTCCGGGGATGACACCGGAGACATAATCCACGAGTACTTTACAGGGGCGGGATCAGCCGGAACGCCGGATGGCGGGACACCGCCAACGATGGTTGCCACCCTCGTCTTGATTTCGCCGGCCTGCTGGTAGCGCAGATCGGGCTTCCTTTCCAGCGCCCGCAAAACCACTTCGTCCAGCCGCACGTCAATCTGGACTTTTTTCGAGGGCGCTTCCAGCAGCTTGCCCGGCAACTCGCCGGTCAGCATTTCGTAAAAGACCACGCCCAGCGAATAAATGTCCGCGCGATGATCCACCGCGCCCGGCTTTTCCGCCTGCTCCGGCGCCATGTATTTCGGCGTGCCCACCACGCCGGTGGGGTCGTGCGTCGGCGCGGCCCCAATTTCCGGGCCGGCCGGAAGTTCAGCCCCGTCCGCTTCGGCTTGGATCATTTTGGCAATGCCGAAGTCGGCGATCTTCACCTTCCCCTCCTTGTCAATCAAAATATTCTCCGGCTTGATGTCCCGGTGGACGATCCCCCGGTCATGGGCGTATTGCAGCGCGTCGCAAATCGCCGGCACGATGGCCAGCGCCTCCGCCGGCGGCAGCCGTCCGCCCCGCAGCAACTCGCGCAGGTTGACCCCGTCCACATACTCCATCACCAGATAAAAATAGCCGCCGGTCTGGCCGAAGTCGTGGACGGCGACGATGTTGGGATGGTTCAATTTGGCCAGCGCCCGCGCCTCCCGGAGAAAACGGTCCGCGAACCGCGCCTCCGTCACCCGTTCCGGCGCGAGTATCTTCAACGCCACCACCCGGTCCAGTTGCGGCTGGCGCGCCTTATAGGCCACGCCCATGCCGCCGCGGCCCAGACATTCCAGGATTTCCAGTTGCGGAAAATGCGGGGCCAGCTCTTCCGGGGTGCGCGGAGCGGAGGCTGCCGCCGGTTCGCCCGTGACCACCGTTTCCGCTTTGAGGTTCAGCGCCATGACGCAACGCGGGCACAGGCCGCCGGCCGCGTCCTCGCGGAGCGGCCCGCCGCATTGCGGACAGATTTTCGGAGAATTGATGCTCATGCCAGATACTTACCCATCGCCGAATTATTGTTACATTACCCTCATCTTGCTTTCACAATTCACAATTCACTATTCCCTCGCCAGCGTGGCCGCCAGATAGCGCAACTCCTCTTCCAAGTCAGCCCCCTCCGCCAGCGTGCGGGAAACCTCTTCGCGCGACAGTTCGCGGAACCGCTTCCGCAGCCGGTGAACGGCCACCCGCGCCGCGCCGGCATTGCAGCCCAGCCGCCGCGCCATCTCCGCGTAATCCATCGCCCCAGGCCCGGCCATCAGACATACTTTGAGCGTCTCGAAATCGGCCGCCTTCCCGGCCGCGGCGAACTCGGCCTGCAACCTCTTGAGCGTCAGATCCAGAAGCGTGAGCGCCCATTGGCGGTCGAAGGCCTCGTCCGGGGCCAGGCTGGCCGCCGCGTCCGCCGCGTCCGCCGCGCAACCGCTCTCGGCAAAAGCGGTGTCCATCGGGATATGCGGCAGGCCGCCGCCGCGTTTCTGCGCCGATTCCCGCCGCCATTCCTTGCATAAGAAATTCTTCAACGCCGTCACCAGGAAGGTTCGCAGCCGCCCCTTCCCGCGGTCCGCGGTTTCGAGCCAGCGTTTCTCCAGCAGCCGGACGAAGAACTCCTGCGTCAAGTCCTGCGCGTCGTGGGACGAATGGCCGCAACGCCGCGCGTAGGCGTAAAGCGGAGGCCAGTAGGCGCGGCAGATGGCTTCCAACGCCGCCGCCGATTCGGGCGAAGGCTCTTGCGTGGCCGCCAGCACCACCGACCACCGGGTATGCGGAAACCAAGCGGGCGCGTCGCTCGAAGAAACCAGGCTGCTCATGGATTCATCCTACTGCCAAGCATTACCGGAAACGAGCCGGCTTGTTACGCAACTGCGCGTTTTTAGTGGCAATTTCACGTTCCTGATCGTAATCCTCATCCTAATCCAGATGACAGGCGCATTTCGCAAATTGGTCCTGACGGGTGTTCTGGCCTTCGCGGGCGGCGCTTTCTGCCAGGCTGGGGATCGCGGCGTGCCGCCCTCCTACGGCATCACCAACTTTGGCCGGGTCAACGACCTTCTTTACCGCGGCGCCCAGCCGGATGCAGCCGGCCTGGCCGGACTCAAGGCGCTTGGCGTCAAGACCATTATCTGCCTGCGCCTGACCAACGACCTATGGGGGCCGGAAAAGGCGCAGGCTGCCAGCAACGGCATGACTTTCATCAACATCCCTCTCCGCGGCCTGGGCAGGCCCAGCGCCGGCGATGTCGCGCGCGCCCTCGCCACCATAGAAGATTCGCCCGGCCCGGTGTTTGTGCATTGCGAGTATGGCTGCGACCGCACCGGAACCCTCATCGCCTGCTACCGCATCCGGCATGACCATTGGCCGGCCGCGGCGGCCCAAAAGGAGGCCGACCATTACGGAATGTCCTCCTTGGAACGCGGCATGAGGAGATTCGTCGCCGATTTCGCCGGCGCGCTGTCAAAAAAGCCGCGCAGCACCCCGCGTCAGCAGTCCACAAAATTTAGGCTCGCCCCGCCCCTGGCATTTGCTAAAGTTCACCCATGCGCACGGCGATTTATCCGGGGAGTTTCGATCCCATCACCAACGGCCACCTGGACCTGGTGCAACGCGCGGCCAAGCTTTTTGACCGCGTGATCGTGGCTGTTGCGGTCAATGAAACCAAAAAGCCGCTGTTCACGTTGGAGGAACGGTTGGCCATGGTCCGGGCTTCCATCCAGTCCGTCCCCAAGGCTGAGGCCGACTGGTTCGACGGCCTGCTGGTGGATTATGTGCAAAAACAAGGAGGACAGGCCATTATCCGGGGCTTGCGGGCCGTGTCGGATTTTGAATTTGAGTTTCAACTGGCGCTGATGAACCGGAAGCTGAACAAGGACATCGAGACCATTTTTATGATGCCCAAGGACACCTACACCTTCCTCAGCTCCCGCATCGTCAAGGAAATCGCCCGGCTGGGGGGGGATGTCAATTGTTTCGTGCCGGAGCCGGTCCGCCAGGGTCTCCGCACAAAATTCCGCGAAGAGGAGGTCCCATGCCCTTGAAGATCAACCTCCGCCAACTGGAGGAAAAAGACCTCCGCCTCCAAGGCAAGCTGGCCGCGCCTGAGCTGGAACTGGACGAGGACGACGAATTGGTGCGGGCGCGCCAGCCGTTGCATTATGACTTGACGGCACGGCGGGTCGGGAAGGATATTCTGGTCGCGGGCCATCTGAAGATGGCGCTGGATTGCGAGTGCGCGCGGTGCCTCAGACCCTTTGGCTTCCGCCTCGACCTGCCCGACTGGCTGCTCCATCTGCCCGATGAGGGGCCGGAGAAGCCGGTCTTCCAGGATGACACCCTGGACTTGACGCCCTACTTGCGGGAAGCTATTCTGCTGGAGTTTCCGCAGCATCCGTTGTGCCGGAGCGATTGCGAAGGATTGCCCCAAAAGGCAGCCGCCGGCAGTCAGAAAACAGAAGGGTCCGGCCAGACGCCAAAGGCGTCGGCCTGGGCTGAATTGAATAAACTAAAGTTCTAACAGACAAGATTATGGGAGTTCCAAAACGCAAGCCTTCACACAGCCGGCAGAGGATGCGGCGCGCCTACAACAGCGTCCTTAAGCTGCCGCAATTAAGCACCTGCCCGCAATGCGCCGCCCCCTGCATGCCGCACCGGGTTTGCCCGTCTTGCGGTTATTACAAGGGCCGCCAGGTCATTTCCATTCAGGCCAAGGCCTGACTGCCTTTTAAGGAGCGCGGATCCACCTCTTCCGCGCTCTTTTTATCTATGCGAATCGTTGTGGATGTGATGGGCGGGGATCACGGACCGGAAGTAATCATTGATGGCGCCCGGCTGGCTTTGGCTTCCAATGCCGCCATCACCGAGCTTTTTCTCGTCGGCCGCGAAAACGAAATCCAGGCCGCCATGACCCGCCTCCACTGCTCCGATCCCCGCGTCCACATCCTCCACGCCAGCGAGGTCATCACCATGGAAGACAAACCGGCCGAAGGCGTGCGCCGCAAGAAAGATTGCTCCATTCGCCGCGCGGTTGACCTCCTCAACGAAGGCAAGGCCGACGCCCTCATTTCTCCGGGCAACACCGGCGGAATCGTCGCCGCCTCCATGATCCGCCTGCGGCCCCTGCCCGGACTGGACCGTCCGTGCATTGCCACCGTCATCCCTGCTCCGGAAAATGAATTCGTCCTGCTGGATTCCGGAGCGAGCGTGGAGTGCCGCCCGGAGAATCTCCTCGAATTCGCCATCATGGGCAGCATCTATTCGCGCGAAATCCTCGGCTACAAATCCCCCCGTGTCGGCATCCTCAGCAACGGCACCGAGCCGAACAAAGGCACCGAGTTGACCAAGGAATCCTGCAAGCTCTGCCAGCAGGTCAACCTCAATTTCATCGGCAACGTCGAAGGCCACGACCTTTTTCACAACCGCGTGGACGTGGTGGTGTGCGACGGCTTCGTCGGCAATATCGTGTTAAAAACCCTGGAGAGCTTCTTCAAAGGCATGGCCGGCTGGCTCAAAAGTGAAATCACCAAAAACCCCAAACGCCAATTGGGCGCCTTCCTCTCCAGAAACGCCTTCCGCACCATCGCCCGCCGCCTCGACCCGGACGGGCGCGGGGGAGCGCCGCTTCTGGGATTGAACGGCAACATTATCAAAGCCCATGGCTCGGCCCGCGAAAGGGCCATTATGAATGCCATCCACCTGGCCGCCGAGGCGGTCAAGCACCGTATCAATGACATGATCCAGGCGGAAGTGGCCGAGGCTGCCGCCCGCCTGGGGGAGGTAAAAGCATGACCAAGAAGGCCAGGAAATTCATCAACCCGAGGGCCGGCCACCATTTCAAAAACCGCACCTGCTCCATCCTCAGCGTCGGCTCCTATGTCCCGGACCGCATCCTGACCAACGACGACCTGGAAAAGATGGTGGACACCTCCGACGAATGGATCACCAGCCGCACCGGCATCAAGGAGCGCCGACTGGCCGCCAAACACCAGCATACTTCCGACCTGGCCACCGCCGCCGCCCTCGCCGCCATGAAACGCGCCAAGGTCACCCCCGCCCAGATTGACCTGATCATCGTCGCCACCATCACCCCCGACATGCCCTTTCCGTCCACGGCCTGCATCGTCCAGCGAAAAATCGGGGCCGCCCACGCCGCCGCCTTTGACATCGAAGCCGCCTGTTCCGGCTTCATTTACGGCCTGGAGATCGGCCAGCACTTCGTCATGGCCCACACCGCCGATACCGTCCTGGTCATCGCCGCCGACAAGCTTTCCTCCATCGTCAATTGGGAGGACCGCAACACCTGTGTCCTGTTTGGCGACGGCGCCGGAGCGGCCATCCTGCGCCACCGCCCCAAGGCCCACGGCCTGCTCACCACCTGCATGGGGGCCGACGGCAACAAGGGCCATTTGCTCTGCATGCCCGGCGGCGGCTCCCAGTGCCCGCCCACGCCGCATTCCATCGCCACCGGAATGCACTTCCTGCGCATGGACGGCAAGGAGACTTTCAAGAACGCCATCAACGCCATGCACTTCGCCGCCAGCGAAGCCCTGCGCCGCTGCTCCACCCGCATTTCCGACATCAAGTGCGTCATCCCCCACCAGGCCAACCGCCGTATCATTGACGCCCTGGCGGAGCGCCTCGGCGCCGCGCCCGGCCAGGTTTTCACCAACGTCGAAAAATACGGCAACACCTCCGCCGCCTCCGTCGCCATCGCCCTGGACGAAGCGGTGCGGGAACGCGCCATCAAGAAAGGCGACCTGATCCTGCTCATCGCCTTCGGCGCCGGCCTCACCTGGGCCGCCGCCGTCATCGAATGGTGAGGGAGGTCCGCCCTTACTTGGCCGGAAGGGGAATGACCCGCGATTGCAAGCCCAGCTTGGCGCACACAAAATAGACGACCGCCCCGACGATGAACGCCGCGACCGGCGCTGCCGGAAGATCATAAATCTTCACCAGCGGCAGGATGCCCACTGCAAAGCCCAACAGCCAGGCCAGCCACCCGGCTGGATTAAAGCCCGCGCGCGGGCCGGACCAATTGCCGCCCGCCAGCAGATAATCCACCATCATCGCCCCACAGATGGGACCAAACGATGCGCCGATGACGGTGAAGACTCCGGCCGCGTTCGCGGCCAGGCCGGTCACGGCCAGCACGATGCTGACCGCCGTGCCGATCCCGACCGAAACAAACGGATTCACCTTCGGCAAAGTCGTCTTGAAACTGTTCGCGGCAATGAAAGCCGAAAAACACGCCGCCGGAAAAGCCGCCAAGGCCAGCAAAAACGAAACCAGCTTCGCGCTCTTCTCGTCCATCAGGCTTGGAACCAGACCGGGCGTCTGCAGAATGAGGCTCGACGCGCCGGCCGGAGCAGCCTTGGCCGTCAATTCGGGCGAGCCGTAAGTCCCGGCCACCACCAGCAGCGAAATCCCCGCCGTCAGAATGATGGCCAGCGCAACGCCGACCAGGCCGCCCAACTGCACGTCACTCCTGTTCCGGCTGTTGGTGCCAAAATCCACCCCGGCGGCGCCGGCGGTGGCAAAGAAACCGACCACGTAAGCCAACATGCCCGCCAGGACGCCGAACATGCTCAACGGCGAGGGCGCGCCGGGGGAAATCTTCTGATGCAGTTTAATGAACGCCTGCGGGTCAAAACCGCCGATGGTTCCCGCGGTCTTGGCCAGGAGAACAATCAGGATGACCAGCGGAATCAGCGGCAGGTAGGTCGCCACCTTGGCGACATACTGGATGCCCTTCAATCCCGCGAAAGCCGCCAGCACGCCCCACACCACCATGATGATCCGCGGATCAACCGGAATCACCACCGCCAGCGCCTGCGAGGAGAAATAGACGTTGACCCCGACCCAGCCGAATTGCAGCACGCCCATCAAAAATCCCGGCATGAGAAAGCCGCCCTGCGCGCCAAACGTCGAAGTGCCGACAATATAGAGCGGCAATCCGGTCTTCATGCCCAACATCCCCGGCGCCAAATAGAAGAAGAAATGGCAGACCAGCGCCGCCAGCACCAGGCTGGCCAGCGCCCAGCCCACGCCTTGCGACAACAGGCCGCCCGCATTCGGGGCCTTGACCGCATCCTGCCAGAAAACGAACCAGAGAAAAATGCCCGCGTAGGTGGGCGCGGTATTGGCGTACCACGGCGCGCGCTTCTCCGGTGGATTGGGCGTCGCGCTGGCAATGTAGGAAGGCAGTTGGCCGGCTGTCGGGGGATCTTGATTATTCATAACTGGTTGGTGGCTTTGATGAAACCAGCTTAGGCAGAACCGCCGCCGCACTGTCAACGCCAAATCTCGCCTTCTGCATAATGCGTCAGTCTTGGCAGGTAGGGCGCGCACTCCGTGCGCGCCGCAGCGGGTCCCGATGTATCGGGACCCGCCCTGCCTTTTCCCCCTCCGTCACTGACGCATTGTCCTTCTGCAATGTCCAGGCGCAGGCCAGAATTTTTCGGAGGCAGGGGCGTCGCGCTGCGCCGTCCCTGCCTTTCAAGCATTTTATTTTGCACCCTGATCGGGCTAACGGAAAAAATTATACTTGATGATGCAGCGCAGCGCGCTGAACCCGTCCCGCCAGCCGATCTTTTTTCCCTCGGCGTAAGTGCGCCCGTAGTAGGCAATGGCCACTTCGTAAATCCGGAGATTCAGGCGGCTGGCCTTGGCCACGATTTCCGGCTCGAAACCAAAGCGGTCCTCCTCGATGAGAATCTTCTGCGTCACCTCGCGGCGGAACATCTTGTAGCCCGATTCCATGTCCGCCAGGTTGAGGTTGGTCGCCATGTTGGACAACAGGGTGAGCATGCGGTTGCCGGCGTAATGCCAGAAGTAAAGCACACGGTGCGCCCCCGCTCCCGCGAAGCGCGACCCGAACACCACGTCGGCCTTGCCCGCCAGAATCGGCCGCGCCAGGGCCGGGTAATCGGCCGGATCGTATTCCAGATCGGCGTCCTGGACGATGACGATGGGAGCGGTGGCCTTGGCGAAGCCGGTGCGCAAGGCGGCCCCCTTGCCGCGGTTGGCCGCGTGTTGAAAAAGGCGGAGGCGCGCGTCGGCCTGCGCGAGCGGTTGGAGCACCGCCCAGGTGCCGTCGCGCGAGCCGTCGTCCACCACAATCACCTCCTGCACCAGCGGCTGGGCCAGAACGGTCTTCACGACGGAGGCCACGGTGCCGCCCTCGTTGTAGGCCGGAATAATAACGGCCAAACAAGCAGGCTCCGGCGGTGGCGGTGATGGGTTTGGCGCGGACATCAACTATGCGTAGTTTCGTTCCAATTCTCGCCCAATTCCCTTGCCAACGTCAATGCCGCATTCAAATTGATTCAAATTGATTTGTGACGCTCATCTCAAAGCGATTGCCCCGTCAAATCACAATCCAGTTTCGGCTCGAGTCTCGCCCTCTACCGTGGCGGGCTGAACAGTGCAACTTGAGTTCAGCGCGCCGGCTTGTCTGACTCCGGCCAAATCGGGACGAAGTGAAACCACTGCTCCGGATAGCGACGGATTTCCGGCTCGAAGGCGGATAGAATTTGTTGCGTGAACTTCTGCCGGTTCTCCCGGCTGCCCAGCGCCGCGCGATCGTAAATAAACTCCGGCAAAATCCGCGCGGCATACCTATTGCCTTCGCGCGCGACGACCACGCCGAGGACCGCGCAGCCGGAAGCGCGGGCCAGCTCGGCCGCGGCCACCGAGGCGCGGAACGGCCGGCCGAACAATTCCACTTCCACAGCCTTGGCCTCCGGCGGGCGGTCAATGAGCAGGGCTATGTTTTCGCCGTCCTGGAGCCGCCGGATGATGTCCACAAAATCAAAGCCGTTGTTGCCGACGAGGAATGTTTCGATGCCCCAGCGGGCGCGCGAGGCCTGGCGCAGCTCCGTCAATCCCGCGCCGGGTTCCGCCTGGGTGAGCACCACGATTTTAATGCCGCGCCGCGCGAGCAAGGCGCCGCCCAGTTCCCAGTTGCCCAGGTGCGGCGTGAGCAGCAGCACGCCGCGCTTTCGCGCGCAGGCGGTTTCCAGAATGCCCCAGTCGGTTCCCGCCGTGAGCCAGCGATCCATGGGCAGGCCGCATTCAAAACGCCAGAGGTCCGCCAGTTTCACGGCGAAGCTGCGGAAAAGTTCACGCGCCTTTTTTTCCGCCAACTGCCGCTGCTGGCCGACGACCGGAAGCAGATTGCGAACGACCGTTTCACGGCGTCCGGGCCGCAAGCGGAAGTAGGCCTCCGCCATTGTCAAGCATAGTAATTTCAGCAGGAAGTCCGGCATAATGCGGACACAGGCAAGGCCCATTTTCCACAGCCACACGCGATAAAAGGCGGAGGGCGCGTTTTCCGCGCCGCCTCCCGCCCCGCGCTGCAATCCGGCAAAGTCGCTCATTTTCACGAAGATTTTACCACGGATTACAGACAAGATTCCAGCCCGCAACTTGCCGGAAGGATGCAGTTGTCAGGGGAATGTTTGTCAGGGGAATGGAAGAGGGCGTAGTTTGGAAGATTCCCCTGACAATCATTCCCCTGACTTCTCTTCGGCCTTGCCAATCCTCCGTTGGCCATCTCCATGTTCATTTTGGTTGCGGCTGGCCGCCCCACACCCACCGCGGGAGGCCCTCAATTTGAGCCACCAGGCCGGCAGCAGAAAAATGGAGATCAGCATGTTGGCGGCGATGCCGGTGGCGCAGATTCTTCCGAGGCCGGCCATGCCGGAGTTGCCCGACCAGGCGAGCGAACCGAATCCGGCAATGGCCGTGCCGCCGCAGAGCAGGAGCGCCCGGCCAATGGAGCGCCGGACCAGGACGAGATCGCCGCCGTGCCGCCGGAGGGCAAGCTGCATGAAGATGCCGTAGTCCACACCCGTTCCCAACAGCAGCGGTATGGACATCAGGTTGAGCAAATTCCACGACCAATGGGCCGCCGCCATGACCGCGAGCAGGCAAAGCCCGCCCAAGAGCAATACGGCCAGGGAAAGAAGCACTTCGGCCAGCCGGCGGAAGGCCAGCCAAAGTGATGTCAAGACGAGGATCAACATGGGGGTGACAACCGGCCACATTCTTTCCTGCACTCGCTTGAGCGTGGTGGTTCCGAGAAGGCTCCAGCCGGAGAGCAGGACTCCATTTTGCGCGAGCCGCGAGGACATATTGGCGAGGGCCGCGGCATCCGCATGGTTGGTGGCGGGATAGACCAGCCCCATGACATACCACCGGCCATCGTCGCGCGCCACGAAGCGTTTGAGGAGCCAACGGCTGACGTCGTTGGTCGGCCAGACCGTGCCTGTGGCGGCGGCGGCGCGGGACCAGGCGCGGGTCAATTCTTCGGTGAGGAACAGCGCGTTGGTGTTGAAGCCGGCCGCGAGCGCGGCATCGCCCAGGCGTGACCGCTGTCCGGCAAACCACGCGGCGGTGACCCGATTGGAGATTTGAAGCTCCGGGCGCGGCCAGAGCGCGGTGGGCAACAGAAATCCGCCGACAATCTCCTGCGAACGCGCCGTGTCCAGGGTCTTTTCCGCGAAGCCGAGCCGTTGGAAAATATCGTTTTCGTTGGTGCCAGAAACGATGAGCCAGAGCGCGTCCTGCGGAATGCCCATCTCGGCGGTGATTTCATCGAGCGCGGTCTGAGCCTGGATGTGCCGGGGTTTGAGCGCGTCAGCGGTTTTGTCAAGCGCAGGACGATGAATCACCAGGATGGTTCCCGCGCCGGCCGCCAACGCCGCCGTTAGCCACAGCATTTTGCGGCAGCAAGCAGGGTTGACCGGCGCGCCGGCGGGAGGAAGCGTTTCGCGCGGCGGGATGAAATACGACCACCATTTGGCCGTGACCGGTGACGCGGTTTTGCGCCGCAGGGGAAACAACGGCGGCAGATAGATCATCACCATCACCAGGGCGGCGAGGGCCACGCCGATGGCCACGAGCGAGCCCAGTTGCGCGAGACCCGGCAGCCCGCCGAAGTTCAGGACCAAAAACGCGCTGATGGTGGTGATGGCCGCCCAAAGGATGCTGGGCGCGATGGCCCGGCGGATTTCCGGCACGCTCAACCGGGGATGGGCCAGCGCTTCCTGATAATGCACCACCGCATAATCCACCGCCAGGCCGAGCAGGATCGCCGCGAAGCCCATGCTGACGACGCTGATGGTGCCGAGAATCAATCCGCCGAGCGCGAGGGTTGCGGCCAGAAGCATCAGCAACAGCGTCAACAACCACAGCATCGGCAGCCAGCGCCGGTGCGTGAGCCAGAAAAGAAGGGCGATGACCAGGGCCGTGCCCGTCACCGAACCGGTCAGATCGTGCTGCATCTGCGAAGCGATTTCCGATACGAAGGCCGGGCTTCCGGTGAAATGGACATTGACATCCGCAAATTTCGCGTCGCCGTTCCGGACATCCTTCACCGCGGACTGGATGGATTGAAACCAGCTTGAACACGCGCGGTAGCCGTCAAGCTGCGGCTGCGCTTCCACGAAGAGCAGCCGGAAAGTCCCGTCCGCCGAGGCGAACGCTCTTTGTCCCTGATCCATGGAAAGTCCGCTGATGTTGGTCAGCGCCGGCAGTTCCGAAAAGTTGAACGGGTCGAAGGCGCGGCGGGCGATCACCTCGGGCGAAAGCGACGTGGCCAGCGCCTCGCGCGCGTCGGCGAGCACGGCTCCGATGTATTCAGGGGCGAGGCGGTTGGTGAGCGCGGCGAAAATATCGGGCGGCTGGTTGAACCAGAGGCAGGCGAGGATTTCGGCGAGTTGGGCGGGCTGTTCCATCCAGGGGGGCTGCCAGGTCACGCGGGCGACAAGATTGGTTTGAGCGCGCAGCCTTTCCGCAAGCGCGCCGGCGAATTGCTCGGCCTTTTCCGCATCCGAGGCCCGCGCGGAGACGATGAGTTCGCGGGCGTCTGTAAAATGCTTCTCGTAAATCTTCAGTCCCTGCACCGCCGGCTCTTCTGGCGGCAACAAATCCAGAATCTCCACATCGAAGCGCAGCCGCCACGCGCCGAAGCCAATCGCGACGAGGAGCAGCGCCCACCACCAGCGTCTCAACTGCGTGGTCATGGCGAAAGAAAACCTTCCACAAACTCGCCCGTGCGCCGGTTTTCCAGCCGCCATCCACCGTCTGGCGGGCGCGTGAAATGAAGATTATCCGGAAGAGTCTTCCCGGCGAGGGCGGCGGCCAGATGCAGCCAGAGGAATCTTTGCGGCGGCCGGCCGCGTCCGCGGAAGCCGAGCCGCTGCGGCGGAAACTGGATAAGCCAGTCGGTCCCGGTGGTTTGCGCCAAGGCGACCGGCAGGAGCGTCTTGGTGAACTGGAGGCTGCTGCGGCCGTCGGGATTCTGCGCCAGCACGATTTCCCCCGCCAGTTCAGGATGGCGCAGGCCGGGCCGCCAGATGGCCTGGCCTTGCTGCACCGTCCAGCCGGGGCCGCTGACGGCAAAAAGGGTTTTGTCCGGCGCCGTGACGCAGCCGGCCATGGCGAGGAGCGCCGCCCAGACCCACCGGAGAAAACGCCTTTTGACCAACGAAAGCAACGAAACGGGCTGGCGCATGAGTTTTTCCCGTCGAAAATCAACCGCTCATCTCACCGCGTCTGGATGGGCGTCAGAGTGCCGGACAACGGCCTCGGCAATGGTGCGCACGCTTTGCAGAATCTGCTTTGCGGCATCGGAGTCCGGGATTTTCAGGCCGAATTCCTTGTCGAGCGCCACGACGATTTGCAGCGCATCCACCGAATCCAGTCCGATGCTGCCCGGACCGAACAACGGCTGCTCGTCGCCAATTTCCTCCGGCGTCATCTGCAACATGAGGTTTTCGACCAGCAACTTCTTGATTATCGGTTTGAGCGCAGTTGTCATTTCCACGGTTTGAACGGTCAGAGAGTACCCGCCTTGTCCGAGCCGGGGCAAGCCGGAAATCCGGCTGTGGGCGCATTTCATTTTTCTTGGGCAGTCTTCTTCGATTTCTTAATCTTAATCCTAATCTTGCTCTTAATCTTCAAGCAAAGGATGGGGGATTAAGATTAAGATTAAGATTATGATTAAGATTAAGAGGGGAACCTTGAAATTTTAAATGCACCCCGAAAACGGACGCCGATGGCTTGCTGGTTGCAGCCGACCAGACTGGCGATGGCGGAGGAGAACTTTTTTTCCGCCACGGACGCGCAGGCGGCCACGCATTGCCACGCGGCAGCGGCCATGAGACCCTCGCCCAGAATTGTTTTTGGACTCACCCGCGCGCCAGTCCAGTCCTGCCAGGCGGCGATTTCCGGCGCGTCGGCGCGGGGGCTGTCGCCCAGGCCGTCGCAAAGCAATTCGCCGTTGAGCGGACGCAATTCCTCGCGCATGGCGCGGGCGGCTTGCCGGCGGGTCAGATGGGCGGAATAACTTCGCGGTTTGGTCACGGTGGATAACTCGACGCCGGTGGATAATTCCACGTCCCGGCACAAGGCCACCGCGCCCGCGCCACCGCTGATGATGGCCGCGTGGTCGAGATGCCAGAGGGCATCGGCGCGAAGCCAGTTGATTTCCTCGGCGCCGACGACCACGGCGAGATCCACGCGATTTTGCCGGAGCCAGCCGGCGCCGAGAGCCAGGCCCTGGGCAAAGGCCGCCGGGTCGCCGATGAGCGTGCTGACCAGGGGCGTGTTTTCGAGCAGCGCCGCCAGATGGCTGGCGGGCGCGGCAAAAACAGTTTCAGGAAACAAGAGCGGACTGGCCGTGGCAGGGTCGGCGAGCGCCTCTGCAAAAAAGCGGTGGGTGTACTGCACGCAGCCGGATTGCAGGCAGACGACAAGCCCCACGCGGCGGCTGGAATCCGGCTTGAGCCGGGCCAGCGATTCCAACAACGCGCCCGCGGCGTAATGGGTGATGGGGCTGCTGCGCCGCAATCGCGGGTGGGCGAGGAAGGCCGGGCGCGCGGCGGGCGCGGGGACGGGGCGGGAGCGCAATCGCTTTTCCCAGCCGGGCCGTTCCAACAGATGGATGGGCAGGGGTTTTCCAGCGGCCAGTATCTTTTGCAATTCCACCGCGCTCCAACCCGCCGGCGAAACGGCGCCGTAACCGCTGACGAAAATCCTGCTCATGACCATCTTCGCAAAATCAGGGTGGCGTTGATGCCGCCAAAACCGAAGGAATTGGAGAGCACGGTGCTGACGCGCGCATCCCGCGGTTGGGTGACGAGGGGAAAATGGCACGCCGGGTCGGGCGTTTCCAACACGAGTTCCGGCGGCAACCATTGTCCGCGCAACGCCATCAGGCAGACCACCGTCTCGACCGCTCCGGCGCCGCCGAGCAGGTGGCCCACGCCGGCCTTGGTGGAGCTGACCGGCAAAGTGGCGGCACGCGCTCCGGCCCAACAATTGATGGCGGCGGTCTCGGCGTCATCATTGAGCAGCGTGCCAGTGCCGTGCGCGTTGACATAATCAATGTCCGCCGGCGTCAGGCCCGCGTCGGCGCAGGCCTGGCTCATGGCGGTGATGGCCGCGTTTCCTTCGGGGTGCGGTTGGGTGAGGTGATGGCGGTCAATCGTCGTGGCGTAACCGATGATTTCGCCGAGAATCTCCGCGTCGCGCCGCCGGGCGCTATCGAGTGTTTCGAGCGCGAGCATGGCCGCGCCTTCGCCCACGGCCAGGCCGTCGCGATTCTTGTCGAACGGACGGCAGCAAGTCGGCGACAACGCTTGCAAGGCATCGAAGCCGGAAAACACCATTTCACTCAAAACGTCGTAGCCGCCGGTGAAGACCCTCTCCGCCGCGCCGCCGCGGAGGAGTTCCCAGGCCTGGCCGATGGCGCAGGCCCCGGACGCGCAGGCGTTGGAAATAATGGTCACAGGTCCGCCAAGGCCAAAGGCGTCAAGAACAATCCGGCCCTGGGCATGTGCCTGGTAGTGGAAGGCCCGGGTCGCCTGACCGCGATGCAAACGCGGCGTGCGCACCGCCTGCCGGAAATAATCCTCGCCGAGCGGCATTCCGCCGGAGGTTGTGCCGAGAACCACCGGGATGTCGTCGGACGGTTTCCACCCGGATTGCCGCCAGGACTCGGCCGCGGCGAGCAGGAGCAAGGCGCTGGCGCGGTCAAGCCTGGCGGATTGGCGGGCGCTCAACTGTGTTGCCGGCATTTGTTCCGGCAGGCAGGCTTCGGCCGCCATTTTCGCGCGATGGCGGCTGACATCAAACAACGTCACCCGTCGGAAAGCCGTTTGTCCGGCGCGAAAACCATCCGAGTTGCTTTTCCAGCCGGCGCCCAGCGCCGTCACGATGCCCGCGCCGGTAACGACGACGCGCGGCGGTGGAACGGGCACGGGATGGGCGGGGAAATTCATGCGCGTATTCATTGGCCCAGGCTGCGCGCCAATCGGCGAACGCCTCCGCGAAAGGCGAAGTTCATCGGGTAAAAGAAGTTCTTCCACGAAGTCGTGCCCCAGAGCCTTCTGCAGATGGACGGGACGGTATAGACCTCTTTCAGCGCGCCGTAGTAACCTTCGAGCAGCGCGTCCGGGGTGAAGGTCCTGGGCTGATAGACGACGTGGTTGGCGTCGTAAAGATCCCAGTCTTCGCTCAACATGCGGCCCTCCGCCGTGAGTCTTTTGTGGAGGCGCGTGCCGGGATAGGGAGTGAGGATGGAAAAATAGACGACTTCGAGCCGGGCCTTGATGACAAATTCCACCGTGCGGTCAAAAACGCCAGCGTCATCCGTGTCGAACCCGAACACGAACGAGCCGTCAATGCCGATGCCGTGGTCGTGGATTTTGCGGGCGACATCCAGATACTCGCCGGGATGGTTGACGCCCTTGCCGATGGATTTGATGGCCTCGGCCGAGAGCGTCTCGAATCCCATGAACAGGCCGGTGCAGCCGCTCTTTTCGCAGAGTTTCAGGATCTCGGGGTCCTTGGCGATGTTGACCGAGGCCTGGCCGAACCAATTCAGATTCAGGCCGGCGATGCGGGCGAAAAACTCGCGGGCGTAGGCGCGATTGCTCACAATGTTGTCGTCCACGAAGAACACGAGGTTTTTCAAGGTGAGCAGGCCCGTGAAGGGATGAAGCGCCTTGAGTTCCGCCATCACTTCGTCCTGCGGGCGATTGCGAAAGTGTCCGCCGAACGCGCCGGTCACGGCGCAAAATTCGCAGTCCATGGGGCAACCGCGGGTCGTCTCCATAAAATGAATCGGCAGATATTTTTTCGGGCGGAACAATTCCCAGTTGTTCGGCGGCAGCCCGGCCAGCGGCGGCCAGATTTCGCCGTGGCGGTAAAGCGGCTTGAGCATGCCCCGGGCGAGGTCTTGCAACAGCGCCGGCCAGAGTCCCTCGGCTTCGCCCGCCACCACGGCGTCGCAATGTTGCAAGGCCTCCTGCGGCAGGCAGGAAACGTGCATTCCGCCCATGACCACTTTGACGCCGCGCCGCCGATAGTGATCCGCGATGGCGTAGCCGCGCTTGACGGTGGTGGTCATGGTCGTAATGCCGACCAGATTGGCGGGTTGATTGAGGTCGAGCGGCTCGATTTTCTCGTCCACGATTGTGACGTCCCAGTCCGGCGGGGTCAGAGCGGCGACGCGCAGCAATCCCAGGTTGGGCAGACGAAACATCATCCCGCCCGTCATGAGGCTGTGCTTGACGTTGGGAGCAATGAGCAGGAGCCGTTTCATTTTGAGGCGGGCTGCCAGAGCCGTTGCACGGTGGCGACATGGCTCCAGAGCGGACCGACCACGCCGCGTTTGCGGAGACGCCGGATCAATTCCAGATAGCCGGGCGGAGGATCGCCTGTAATCCAGCTTGGAGAACGCTCCGAAAACTCGCGCAACTTGGAGAAAACCGTTTCCTCCGTCAGTCCCGGCGCAAGATAATAGGCCGGGGCGAGCAGGTCGGCGTCCGGCGAGATGAGGCCCTCCGCCACGGCCTGCGTGAAGAGCGGCGTGCCGGGATAAATCCTCATGCCCACCACGGCGGTGATGGCCGTGTTTTTGAGGCGCAGGGAATTGTGAAAACCTTCCTCCAGCGTCGCCACCGTTTCGCCGGGTCCGCCGCTTATGATGAAATGGCAACAGTCAAGTTTATACTTTCGCGCGAGTTCGTTCGATTCAAAAACATCCTCGAAGGAAAAATGTTTCGCGTAGGCATTGAGGGTGGCATCGGAAAAGCTGTCCGTGCCGAACTCAATGTGCGTCATCCCGGCGCGCGCCATCAAGCCCATCAGCTCCGCCGTCAGGCCGCGCGGACGGAGGAAGCAGCCCCAGGCAATTTTGACCTTGCGACGCAGGATGGCCTCGCAAATATCGGTGACGTGGCTTGGCGTGGAATTAAAAACCGAGTCCACGATGAAGACGAACTTCGCGCCCTGCTGCTGGAGAGTTTCCAGCTCGGCGGCGACAATTTCCGGCGGGCGGCGGCGGTGGTTCTTCCCCTCGATCACGGGATAGGTGCAGTAGCAGCAGAGAAACTGGCAGCCGCGCTGGGTCTGGAGGTTCAGCGTATCGCTGGCGTCGAGGTAAAACCGGGCGATTTCCGGCGGACGGTCGGCTGGCGTCAGTGGCAGGTCCAGCGGGCCGGGCGCGGAGGGATTGATGACAATTGTTCCACCGGACCGATGCACCAGACCGGGAACGAGGCTGAAATCGCCGCCATTTTTCAACGCGTCCACCAGCGCCAGAAAGCCCGGCTCGCCTTCACCGGCGATGCCGTAATCCGCGCCGGTCAACTGCAGCAGTTTTTCGGGAAAAATGCTGAAGCCGCTCCCGCCGAGCACCACCGGGGCCTGGCTGTGCTGCCGGATGTTGGCGGTGAAGGGCGCGAGCTCATCATAGAATTCTTCCCGCCGGCGGATGAGCACGTCGTCAACGTTGCGGAGCGAAATTCCGACGACGTCCGGCTGGAATTCCAGGAGCGTGTCCACCAGCCGGTCGGCGTTGGAAAGCCGGTCCAGCCAGCGGGTCTGGTGGCCGGCGCGGCGCAGCGCGGCGTTGATGTGCGCCAGCCCCAGCGGAAAAACCGGGTCCGGCGCGGTGCAACGGTTGGCGCTGATCAGGAGGATGCGGCTGGGCATTTTAGGATGAAGCACCATGAGCTTGCGGCGATGGTGCGACAAACGGTATCCATGGGCAATGGAAATTGAGCTGCAACCAAGGATGAAATGGCCGCAAGAGAACGCAAAGATCGCAAAGAAGAAACGTCATAAGTTGTTCTCTTTGAGTTCCTTGCGTTCCTTTGCGGCAAGAATCTTGTTGGAAGTGCGTGATTCTTTCTTACAGTATGGATTTCACGGATTGGGAATTGCGAACAGGAGAGCACGGAGAGCACGGAGAACGGAATGAAAATACCTCTGTGCTCTGCGCTCTCCAGTTCAAGTCAGTTCGTCCTATCTGCGTGAATCTGCGTCATCTGTGGGCCAATTCCTGATTCGGTTGAGGCTGGCCGCGCTGTGTTTTTTCGATAAGGAATAATTGTGTATGGGCAGGGCGGCACCCAAATGCGAACAGAAGGTCACGAAGGCAATGTTGCGGTCGTGAAAAGGGCAATTAATGGTGATGAAACATCGGGAAGGGGTCGTGGTATTGGCCTCTTTAATTGATAGGCGGCGTGTCTAATTGTGCTCTCCTTTGGTCAGCCCTTGGGGGCGGTGGAGGCAGAGCGGCAGCGGATGGACTGGTGGTTGAATGCAGAAAGCGGAAGGCTGAAGCACCCGGAAGGCGGGGCGGTTGCGATTGGAAGAGTCCGCCGGCGGGTTGCCGATGGGGACGACCGGGTTGGTCGCGCTACCCCTGGGATGGAGGGGAGCGGTCGGCGAGGGCGCCGACCGGGACATGCGGGGGCGCATGTTCTCCCCGGAAAAGGAGGAGCGTTCGGCGGGACGCCGAACGCGGCGAACCGGGACTGTCGCGCTCCCGGAAAGTGCTCAGTTCGTGGTATTGTCAGCTTTAATTGTCAGGCTGCCATTCATTCAAACTGGTTGTGCGCGGAGACAAGTGGTAATGTCGCGGCGTGGCAAGTATTGTTCCCAGTCTCAAAACCGGGCCGGCGCCGGCGCGGGTGAACCGATGGCGCCAGGCGCTGATGTTCCTGGTCCGTCTGGCGCTGGTGGGGGTGTTGATGGGCTGGCTTTACGCATGGGGCGCTCCGCTGGTCTACCGGCCCAACCCCGGCTTTCTGCTGGGTTGCGCCCACGGCGCGCTGATGCCTTCGGCGCTGCCGAGCCTGCTCATGCAAAAGGACGTGCCGATTTACGCGGCGGTCAATCAAGGGCGCAGCTACAAGATCGGCTATATTGCCGGGATCAACGCCTGCGGCTTCGTGGTGTTTGGGATGTTGTTCTGGAAACCCCGGCGCCGGCGGCAATTCTAAGGACTCGCGAGTCCTAATACAACCAACCGCAATAGGTCTCCACCACCTGCACCGGGCCTCCGGCCCAGTAGTGGTTGCGGGGAAAATAAAAAGTCCGGTCGGCGCGGTGATATTCCAATTCCGTCGGCTGGCCGGGCTGGTTTGGATCGTAGGCCGCGAAGCGAAGGCCGGCTTCCAGTTCCGCGATGTCATACAGCACGATGCCGTGGTTGATGGACAAGGCCGGAAAACGAAACAGATGCACGATGCTGGCGCGGCGGGCTGGCACGGAGCGGAGGAGCTGGCCGGCCATGCGTTCCTGATGCCGGCGCGAAACGGGCAGGATCATCCGCCAGTGGCTTCGCAAAACATAGGACTGCCACGCGCCGCCGCACGTGGCTTTGAGCAGCGCCGCCCGCGCCTGGCTGAAGGAGCGCAACGAATCGTAACCCGGCACCACCGCGCGGCGGGCTTCGGGGCTTGCGGTGCGCGGATTGCGTGAAACAACTTCGCGCACCATGCGGCGGCAGGTTTCTTCGTCCGCCACCGGCAGCGTGGCGTCGAACCGCGCGTGGTAAAAGAACTGCCGCGCCGAGCGCGCCAGCACGAAACAGCGGTGCGCATAGGCGGGCGGCGGGTCGCTGCGGCGTGAAACCATCTTTTGCGAGGCGGGGTCGAGGCGGTATTCCCAGACCAGTTCGTTGGCAAAGGCGAACGTGTCCCGGTCAAACTCGAAGCGTCGCGGCAGTGATGAGGTCGCGGAGATCATGCTTGAACAAACATTGGCTTCCGGCTTACAAAAGGCAATGCTGTATGAACGCTGGCGGCAAATTGCGCGCGAACGCCAGGACGCCATCGCCCTGCGCGAATTTCCGTCAAGCCGCTGCTGGACATTTGCCGAGCTGGCGGACGCGGCGGAGAAACTTCCGGCGGCGGACCAGCCGCTGATGTTCGCGCAAGGTCATTCCGCCGGGTTTGTCTTCGATGTGTTGCGGGCGTGGCGCGATCAGGCTGTTCTGTGTCCGTTGGAAATCGGCCAGCCGAATCCCGCCCTGCCTGCGCCGCCCAAACCCGCTTGCCATCTCAAGCTCACCTCGGCCACCACCGGCCCGGCCCGCGCTGTCGTGTTCACGGCGGAACAGATCGCCGCCGACGCGGAGAACATCGTTGTGACGATGGGACTGCGGCCCGATTGGCCGAACCTGGGCGCGATTTCCCTCGCGCATTCCTACGGTTTTTCCAATCTCGTTCTCCCGCTGCTGCTCCACGGCATCCCGCTGGTTCTGGCCGATTCCACGCTGCCTGAAACCGTTCGGCGCGCGGCGGAAAACCTGGCCGGCCTCACGCTCCCGGGCGTGCCCGCGCTCTGGCGGACGTGGCACGAAACCAATGCCATTCCCGCGGCAACACGACAGGCCATTTCAGCGGGAGCGCCTTTGCCGGCAGATTTGGAAAGCGCCGTTTATCAAGCGCGCGGACTAAAAATCCATAATTTCTACGGTTCGACCGAATGTGGCGGCATCGCCTACGACGCCACGGAAGTTCCGCGGGCCGATGAGACTTGCGCCGGCACGCCCATGCGAAATGTGACTCTTGACTGCCAGGACGGCTGCGTGCGCGTGGCCAGTCGCGCGGTGGGGCAGGGCTACTGGCCGGCGGCGGGCGGCTCATTGGGACAGGGGATTTTCCAGACTGGCGACCTGGCGGAGTTTCGCGACGGCCAGGTTTTTCTGCGCGGACGACTGAGCGAGCAAATCAACGTCGCCGGCCGCAAGATTTCCCCCGCTGCCATCGAGCAGGTATTGGCCATGCATCCCGCCGTCCGCGAATGCGTCGTTTTCGGCCTGCCGGGGCATGGCGCTGAACGCCACGAAACGATTGCCGCCTGCGTGGCCGTGCGGGAGAACATTTCCGCCGCGGAACTCAAACAGTTTCTCCTGGCGCGGCTGCCCGCCTGGCAGTTGCCGCGCGAATGGCATTTTGTGGATTCGCTCGCCGCAAACGAACGCGGAAAAATTTCCCGCGCCGACTGGCGCAAGAAATTCCTGGCGCGGGATTGAGACCATCCGGCATTAAATCCATTTTACTTTCGCGTGAGGTTTTGTTCCAATCTTGTTCGCAAAACAACCGTGAACCAAAAGCAACCAACCCGCTCCCGCGTGCCATGAACGAGGCGGCGCTTTCAGCTTCCGAAATCAAGTCGGCGCAGCAGGCGGCGTGGACGCGGGCTTTCCGCCATGCCTTCCAGTGCTCGCCGTTTTATCGCGAGCATTTCTCCCGGGCCGGGCTGGCGCCGCGCGATAAAATTTCGTTGCGCGACATCACGCGCATCCCGGCGATTGATCAAACCATCGTCTCCAAAAACACGGAAAAATTCCTCTGCGTGCCGCGCGAGAAGATCGTGGACATCCTCACCACCAGCGGTTCGACCGGCCGCCCGCTGGTCTGGCAGCTCACTGATGCCGATCTGGAACGTCTGGCGCGCAACGAACAACTTTCCTTCGACTGCGCCGGATTCACCGCCGCGGACACCGTATTGCTCGCGGTGGCGATGGACCGTTGCTTCATTGCGGGCATGGCGTATTACCTTGGCCTGCGCAAACTCGGCTGCGCCGTCATCCGCGTCGGCCCGGCCACGCCCGCCATGCACCTGGACATGATCCGCCGTGTGCAGCCAACCGCCGTCGTCGGCGTGCCTTCGTTTCTGTTGCATCTGGCGGACAAGGCCGCGGAGGCGAAGTTCAATCTGGCCGGCTGCGGCATCCGCAAGGCGGTCTGCATCGGCGAATCGGTTCGTGACAACAATTTCTGCCTGAACCGCGCCGGGCTGGCGGTGGAAAAAAGCTGGGGCGCGCGGGTGTTTTCCACTTACGGCGTGACGGAACTGGCCGCATCGCTCTGCGAGTGTGAATCGGGCCTGGGCGGTCATCTGCATCCCGAACTGCTGTATCTGGAGGCGCTCGACGAGCAGGGCCGCGCCGTGCCGGACGGCACGATCGGGGAGCTTACCGCCACGACGTTCGGCGTCGAGGCCATGCCGCTGATCCGCTATCGCACGGGGGATTTCGCGGCGATTCACCGCCAGCCCTGCCCCTGCGGCCGCCGCACGTTGCGCATCGGCCCGATCATCGGGCGCAAGAATCAAAAGTTGAAAATCAAGGGCGCCACGATCTTTCCTTCCATGCTCAAAACGGTTCTCGACGCCACTCCGGGGATTTCCAGCTACGTCATCATCGGGCGTTGCGAGAATAACCTGTCCGATTCGGTGCAAATCAAGTTCTCCAGCGCGGGGGACACGGGCGGAATCATCGCCGTGCTGAGAGAACAATTCCAAGGCGCGGTGAAAGTGATTCCGCAAATCACGGCGGCATCGGCGGCTGAAATCGAAAAACTGCAATGGCCTGACGGCGCGCGCAAGCGCCGTTACTTTGTGGATATGCGCGATTGATATGCCCTGCGAACCGGCCATCTGCGTTGTCATTCCGGTTTTCAACCACGGCCTGACGGTTGGCCGCATCGTCCGCGAAGCGAAGGCGTATTTTCCCGTGATCGTCGTCAACGACGGTTCCACGGATGACACCGGGAAAATTCTTGCGGGGGAAAGCGGCGTCACCATTATCACCCTGCCGCGCAATCAGGGCAAGGGGGCCGCGCTCCGCGCCGGGTTTGCCCGCGCGGAAGAAAGCGGCTTCACGCACGCGATCACGATGGATGCGGACGGCCAACATGCGACGCGGGAGTTGCCTTTGTTCGGGGCGGCCAGCCGGGAACGGCCGGAGGCGTTGGTGATCGGCGCGCGCGACCTGGTGAAAGAGAATGCGCCGGTGGGCCGCCGCCTCTCCAACGCCCTTTCCACATTTTGGTTCAAAGTTGAAACCGGCGTGAAGTTGACCGACACGCAATGCGGCTACCGCAGTTATCCGCTCAAGACCATCAACCGGCTCCGCCTCAATGCGCAGCGTTACGCCTACGAACTGGAGGTGATGGTCAAGGCCGCGTGGGCCGGCATCCCCCTGCTCGCGCAGACGGTGTCCGCCGATTATGCGGCGGCAACTTCGCGGCTTTCGCATTTCCATCCGGTGCGCGACATGGCACGCCTGTCGCTGTTGCACTCGCGGCTTTCCATTCAGAGCTTTTGCGTCCCGGCGCTGCTGCGGCAACTGTCCGTGACCGGCCAGTTGCATCATCTGCCGCGCGGCCGGCGGATGAAAACGATTTTCCGCCTGCTGTTTTCAGAACACACGGACACGCCCGCCAAACTTGCCTTCGCGGTCGGGTTGGGATTTTTCTGCGGCATCGCGCCCATCTGGGGATTTCAAATCATGGCCGCCGCCGCGCTGGCCCATAAACTGCGCTTGAACAAGGCCATCGCCGTGACCGCGAGCCACATTTCGTTTCCGCTGGCCACGCCGTTCATCATGGCCGGCGGTCTGCTGCTCGGCCATTACCTGCACACGGGCGGGGTGCTGCCGCTCAACGCCACGACGCTGCTCAAGGAAATTCCGGTCCGTTTCGCCGAGTGGTTCTTTGGCAGCATTGCGCTGGGAATTCTGGCCGGCATTGCCGGAACGATTGTCACGTGGCTGGTCAGCCGATGGTTCGTCGGCAGAAATAACGCACCGACATGACCGAGCGCTTTGTCCGACTGCATCTGGCTCTGGCGCGCCACCGGAAAATCGTGCTGCTGCTCTCAGCCCTGTTTGTCGTCGCCTCGGTTTTCATGGGGCGCAAACTCAAGCTGAACGAAGATTTCACGGACGTTCTGCCCATGTCCTCTCCCGCCATCGCGGAACAGGTTGAGGCGCTGCAGCGCCTCCGGCAGGCGGACCGGATTTACATTGATGTCGGCACCGCCGCCACCAATTCCGAACAGCTTGCCGACGCCGCCGGACAAATGACGGACGCCCTCCGCCAAATTCCGCAGCTTGCAGATTTGCGCGGCGAAATCAACGCGGCCGACGCGGGCGCGGCATACGCGGAATTGCAGTCGCAACTGCCGGCGCTGCTCAACTCCAATGAACTGCGCGAACTGGAGCCGCGCCTGACCGCGACGAATTTGGAAGCGCGCCTCGCGTGGCTGAAAAAATCCATGATGCAACCGCAGGGAATGATGTTCAAAGAAATCGCGCAGACAGATCCCGCCGGCCTCAGCGACGCCGTGTCGGCGCGCCTCCGCAGTCTGCAGGCCGGCGCCGGCGATGCGCGCATCGCCGGCGGGCGCATCGTCAGCGCCGATGGCCGTCACGCGCTGATCAACGCCGCGCCGCAATTCCGCTCTTCGGAAACCGGCAAGAGCGCCGCACTCATCGAAGCCGTGCTGAAAGCCGCGCGCTCGGTCGAAGAAAAATTCCCGGCCGGCGCGGTGAGGATTTCCGTCACCGGGGCGCACCGCGCCGCGCTTGACAACGCCACCATGATCCGCGCCGATACCGCGCGGACGAGCGTCATCGCCACCGCGTCCATTGCCCTGCTGATCGTGCTCGCCTGCCGCCGCCGCCGGCTGGCATTGATGGCCTTGCTCCCGGTGGCGTTCGGCGCGCTGGGCGCGGTCGCCGTTCTCTTTCTCACCGGCAACCTGGTTTCCTCGGTCGCGCTGGGCTGCGGGAGCATGTTGATCGGGGTGGCTGTGGATTACGGAATTTATGTCGTCTATCAGCTTGATGATTCGCCGCCGGGCAGCCGGGAAGATCTCGCGCGCCGGGTCGCCAGAATGGCCCCGGCCCTGGCCTTCGGCGCGCTCACAACGATGGCGGCCTTTTTCGTCATGTTCCTCTCACCGATTTCCGGGCACCGGCAACTCGGTTTGTTTGGCGTGGTTGGCGTCGGTCTGGCGGCGCTGTTTGCGCTGTTTATCCTGCCGCTTTTCATTCCGGTGGAGGCCACCGCAAATGGCCGTCCGCTGCCGTTGACCGCGCTGCTCCGGCGTTTGTTCGACTGGCCGGCGCGGCACGGACGCCTGGTCCTGGCGGCGCTGATTCTGTTCACGCTGGTCTGTGCGGTGGGAGTGGCCCGCGTAAAATTCGACGGCGATCTGGCGCGCCTCAACGGCGTGACGCGCGGCACGCAACAGGACGAAAAAACCATCCGCGAAACCTGGGGGCAGGCGCTTTCGCTCACCACCATCGCGGTCGGTGGAACGACCCGGGAAGAAGTTCTGACGAAAAACGAAAAAATCTTTCGGGTGCTCGAAGAATTGCGCGGGCAAAACGTCATCGCGTCCTTTTCCTCCATTGCGCCGCTGATGCCTTCGACGCGGACGCGGACGGACAATTTGCGCGACTGGCGGATTTTCTGGACAACGGAGCGACAGTCGCAACTGCACGACTCGCTGGCCTCCGCCGGCGGCAGGCTTGGGTATCGCGCCGAAACGTTCGCCCCGTTTTTAAAGGAGATTTCGTCGCCGGAGATCGGGCCCATGCCGGCGACCAACAGCGCGTTGGCCCTTCTGGCGGCCGATTTCTGGAGCGAGCGCGACGGGAGGATTTATTTGACTGCACTGGTGAAGGCGGACGGCACGGAGACTTTCCAACAGCTTCGGGCGGCGGTGAAGGCGGCCGTGCCGGACGCGTTGCTGCTCAACAAGGCGGCGTTGTCCGACGAGGTTGCGCAAATCGCGCGACAGGCGCTTCCCGTCTTCGGTTTGCTCGTGGCGGCCATCAATGCGTTTCTGATTTTTCTGCTGCTGGGCCGGATGGAGTTGGTGCTAGTTACGCTGCTGCCCATGGCGGCGGGCGTTTTCTGGACGCTGGGTTCGCTGGGCCTTTGCGGCCTGCCGATTGACGCGGCGAATTTTGTGTTCGTCATCTTTGTCGTCGGCGTGGGCGGCGACTACAGCCTGTTTCTGGTCCTGGGCGAACTGGATCCATTGCGCGGCCACCCGGAACGCAGGGCGGCCACGGGCGCGGCGGTAACGATGTGCGCGCTGACGGCGCTTTTCGGCGCCGGCGTGCTGGTGCTGGCGCGTCATCCGGCCCTGTTTTCGGTCGGGCTAACGGCGCTGCTCGGCATCAGTTTCAGCTTGCTGGCGACATTGTTCCTCGTGCCCTTGTCCATGCGCTGGCTGGCGCAACTGAATTCGCGCCGGCCAATCGTGGCCAATCCCACGCCCGGTCAGACGTTGCGCGCCGTCAGCCGCCTCTACCGTTTTCAGGGGCCTTATGTTTCGCGGTTTGTTTATTGGAAGATGAGGACCGACCCGTTGTTCAGCGCGGTCGAAAAAGCGGCGCCCGCGCGTGGAGAAATTCTAGATCTCGGCTGCGGCTTCGGCCTGGTGGCGCACTGGCTGACGCTCTTCACGCCGGAGCGTTTCGTGCGCGGAGTGGATTTCGACGCGGACAAGATTCGCGTGGCGCAGGCCACAGCGCGGGCGAACCTGCGGGCGGCCTTTGAGCAGCGCGACATTCTGGAGTGGCCGGAGTTTCCGGCCTGCGACTGCGCGCTGCTGTGCGATGTCCTGCATTATTTCCCACAGGAACTCAAGGCGGAGATGCTGCGGAAAATCTTTGCCGCCTTGCGGCCAGGCGGCTGCCTGATCATCCGGGACGCGATGGCCGGGGAGGATGCCGGCCACCGCGCCGTGGCCCGCTGGGAGAAATGGGCAGTGCGCCTGGGCCAAAACCGGACGCGGCACGGCCTGCATTTTGAGGACGAAAAAAAACACGTCGCCTTGTTGCGCGAGGCCGGTTTTGACTCGATCGAAATCAGGAAGCCGGCCGGCCTGGGATCCAATGCGTTGATGGTTGCGGCAAAGAGGGCCGATGGCAACTAACCGTTTGACATCGCGAAGCCTCCAGCGCAACATGCCGGGCAAGGCTGACGACGATCCCCATGGGACCCAGTTGAGGCAGCCGTCGAAAAAGGAACAAATTATGAAACATATTTGCAGACGCATGTTCATTGGCATGTCCTTCCTGGCCCTGCTGGCCTTGGCGCCATCAATCAAGGCTGAAACGGAAGACGCCCTCATCGCCAAATTATCGTCACCGGATGAAAGCACGGTGATTGCGACGATGACACGCTATAAGAAGCTTTACCGGGGCAGCACCAAGGCGTTTCCGGCGCTAAAGAAGCTGCTGACCGACTCGCGCCTGAAGGTGAAAGAGCGGGCGGCGGGCTTGCTGGGCGCCTTTCATGCGGAAGTCAATGCGGAAGACGTCAAGGCCATCTGCGCGCTGTTGAAGGAGCCGAACGTGGACGCCAACACGGAAGGTTTGAAAGCCTTGCGCGGAATGCAGGGACCGGCCCTGGCGGGAGCGGTGCCTGAGATGGTGCCATGCCTCCAGAATTCCAATCCTTACGTGGTCCGCGACGCTTGCCGGACTCTGGCCGTGCTGGGCAACAAAGACCAGATTCCATTGATCGAACCTTTAGTGAACAGCCACGATTCGCGAGTGAAAAAGGACGCCCAGGATGCCATCGCCGCGTTGCGCTCAAAAAACTGACGGATACAGGGGGTGGCGGGAGACAGCCAATTGATTGCCCGTCAGGGTCCGCCGGGCCAATGGCCCGGCGGGACGGGTCCCGACGGCATCGGGATTCCACCCGGGCGGCGTGGAATATACAAGGCTAACGGTGGTCTTCAGCAGCCATGTATTGAAGATGCCTCTTTCCAGAAATAAACTCGCCCAGCACTTTTCGGATTATCTCCTGCTTGCGCTGCTCGTAGCCCTCGGCGGTTGAACCGGGCGCGACCCAGCGATCCTTCTTGGTCCACTCTGCGATTTGCTGCTGCATCGCGTCGCTTTTTTGAACCGGTTTAATCCGGATGGGCATATTATCAATCCAGAGGTCGTAGGTTTTGTCGGGGAGCAATGGCGCCTGGACGCAGGCCGGCCAGTCAGCGGAGAGGTTCATGAAGTAATGCTGTCCCGGTTCGCAAACGTAGGCCACGGAATGGCCATTGCCCAGGTCGGCAATGAGATTCGTGCTGTCCCAAATCGCTGTATACATCTTCGATTCCAGGAGCGCTTTTGGACGATGAATGCACACCAGCGCCTTGCCGGGCGGAGGCGAGGCGGGAGGCGTGACCGCCGCACTCATGTATTTGCTGGTCCTGCTCGTGGGACCAGCACAACCGCACAGGAGTGCGGCGGCCGCAAACGTGGAGACAAGTATTGATGTTTTCTTGAGAGTTTTAATGCTTTTCATGAGTTAATCGGAGACATTTCTATTTGGTCGCTCATCCCGTTATCCCTCGGCGCATTGCTCTTCAGTCCCGACCCGCCGGGGCTTCACGGGAAGGCGCAACCTTCTCAGGCGGAGCCGGATCTGTCAAGGATGATTTTACTTCCTTACCGGCCATCGAGCACCTCGCGGATTCTGCCGGCCAGCATGGCCGGAGTGAAAGGTTTCTGCAGCAGTTTGACGCCGGGCGCGAGGACTCCCTGGTGGACGATGGCGTTTTCCGCGTAGGCCGATGTGAAGAGAGTTTGTGTTTTGGGATAGGCCGCCCGGATGCGGTCGGAAAGCTCCTTGCCGCTCATGTGCGGCATGATGACGTCCGTGAACAACAAATCAATGTGGCCGACGCCGCCCTGGCAGGCGAGCTTGAGCGCGTCCACGCCGTCGGCGGCGGCGAGCACGCGGTAGCCCAGGCGCTGGAGCAGGGTGCCCGCCATGTTGCGCAGGGCCGGGTCGTCCTCGACCATGAGGATGGTTTCCGAACCGCGGGGCAATTCGGTCTTGCCGGCGGAGCGGACGGGCGCTTTGGGGCAGGATTGGGCCTGGGGCAGGAAGATTTTGAAGGTGGAGCCGCGGCCCGGTTCGCTGTAGAGGCTGATGTGGCCGTTGCTTTGCTTGACAATACCCTGGCAGGTGGAGAGGCCCAGCCCGGTGCCTTTGCCGGGCTCCTTGGTGGTGAAAAAGGGGTCGAAGGCGCGCGCTTTCACCTCTTCGGTCATGCCGGAGCCGGTGTCGGTCACGGCGAGGACGACGTAGGCTCCGGGTTTGACGTCCGGCCACCGCCCGGCGCTGTCGTCTTCGAGCAGGATGTTGGAGGTTTCCAGGGTCAGCTTTCCGCCGTTGGGCATGGCGTCGGCGGCGTTCATGGCAATGTTCATGATGAGCTGCTCGATCTGGCCGGCGTCGGCGCGGATGGCGGCGGAGCCGGGACCGGGCACGATCAACACGTCGGCCTCCTTGCCCATGAGATGGCGCAGCATGGTATCCATGCCGGCGAGGACCTTGTTGAGGTCGAGGACTTCCGGATTGAGGATTTGTTTGCGGCCATAGGCGAGCAACTGGCGGGTCAGGCTGGTGGCGCGTTCGGCGGCCTTGCTGATTTCCGTCGCGTTGCGCTGTAGGGAGCTGCCCGGGGGAAGGTCGTCGAAGAGCATGGCGCTTTGCCCGATGATCGCCGTCATGATGCTGTTGAATTCGTGGGCGACGCCGGCGGCCAGTTTGCCGACGGTTTCCATTTTCTGCGATTGGTAAAGCTGTTCCTGCACGCGCTTGTGCTCGAAGGCCTGGCCCAGTTCAACGCCGAGGTTTCCGCAGATTTCCAATACGCCGTCCCCGCCCGCGCCGCCGGGACGCGCGAAAAATTCCGCCACGCCCGTCACGCCGCGTCCGTCAAGAACTGGAACGGCGAAGGCGCGCCCCAGGCCCGCCTCGCCGGCCGCCTTCAAGCAATCGCAGCCGGCCCCGGAAATGTCGCCGGAAAAACTGGCCTGGCCGGCGGCCCAAACCCGTCCGGGGATGCCCGCTCCCTTGCTGAAAGTCCTTTGGTTCATGGCGGCGGCAAAGGCGGCCAGCCGGGAATCTTCGCCATGCCAGGTTTGCTCGCACTTCAAGGCGTCGGAGCGATGATCCACCACCCAGAGCAGGCCAAGATCGTAATGGACCGATTGGCCGATGGCTTCCAGCACCAGGCGCTCGCATTGCTGGACGGTGGCCGATTTTGCCACCGCCCGGCTGAGGGAATACTGCAGGCTGATTTTCTGCTCGGCTTTTTTTCTTTCGGCGATTTCGTTTTGCAGGCGGTGGTTGTCCTCCCGCAACCGCCGGGCCACGATGAGGACCGCCACGCCCGTGCCGACGGCGATGCAGATGGCCGCCGCCACCAGCACATTGTCAATCACTCGAAGACGCGAGATGAAGTCCGCGGTGGCCAGGGCGCTTTGGCCGGCGTCGGTTTGCAGGTCCTCGCTCAGGTTGTTGATCGCCTCGATGTAATTGTCGTAGAGGGGAGCCTGGGTGGAAACGATCCATTTGGCCGTCTGCGGCGCGTGATTCGTCATGTTCATGGACAGGAGGTGGTCGGTTTCGAGCCAATAGGCCTTGCGCGCATTGGTCACTCTCTGGCACAATTGCCGTTCGGCGTCGCCGTCCACCATCCGCTCATAGCCGGCGAGGCTTTTGGCGATGTTATCGGCCCGCGCGCGAATGGAATCGCAGAGGCGCGCCTTCTCCTTTGCATCCGCCGCCAGGACTTGCAGCAGGACTTCGGCCTGCATCTGGCCGGCGTCCTGCGCGACATCCTCGATCAACGCCAGCTTGGTGACGGCGCGGGACTGCTGGGTCTGGAGCTGCCAGTCAATGGCCCGCAGGCCGAAAAAGGACAGAGCGCCGAGGGTCAGGAGAATGGAACAAACCAATCCGAAGGTGGCGAGCACCCATTTGTCCATGGAAGCGCCTTGCAAGGGTTTCATGCGGTTGTTTCCTCTTCGTCAAGAATGGCGCGGACCTTCCAGGCCAGGGCGGAAGGGGTATAGGGTTTGGCCAGGAAGTCCATTCCCGCCGCGAACACGCCGAAATCGGCCACGGCCTCCTCGGCGTAGCCGGAGGTGAAGAGGACTTTCATATCCGGATAGGTTGCCTTGAGCCATTCCGCCATCACCTTCCCGCTCATGCGCGGCATCACGACGTCCGTGATCACCAGATCAATCCCGTGCCCTATCGCTTCGCCCGCGACCCGCAATCCTTCCTGGCCGTTGCTGGCGCGGAGGACCCGATAGCCCTGCATTTCCAACACGTCCGCCGCCAGATGCCGCACCGCCGGATCATCCTCTACCAACAACAAAGTCTCCGTGCCTTTGGGCAGGGTCCGGGCGGGCGCGCGCCGGCCGGTAGCAGCCGCCTGCTCATAAACGCGGGGGAAATAAACGTCGAATGTGCTTCCTTTGCCCGGCTCGCTGCGCACGTCAATAAACCCGCCGCATTGGCCGATGATTCTCTGGCACGTCGCCAGGCCAAGCCCGGTGCCCTTGTCGCGCGGCTTGGTCGTGAAGAAGGCCTCGAAAAGCCGCGCCCGGACCTCCTCGCTCATGCCGGTGCCGTTGTCGTTCACTGTCAGTACGACGTATTCCCCGGGGGCGGCCGACGGCGGGCGGCCGGCGGGCGCGCCGTTGACGCTGGCGTTGGCGGTTTTGACGGTCAGCACGCCGCCCTGCGGCATGGCGTCGCGCGCGTTGACGACCAGGTTCATCAGCACCTGCCCGACGTGGCCGGAGTCGGCTTTGATGCGTCCGGTTTCCCGGCCCGGTTCCACGACCAGCATGATGTGTTCGTCAATCAACCGCCGGAGCATTTTGTCCAGGCCGGTCAGCACTTCATTCAAGTCCAGCACCACCGGCTGGCAGGATTGCTTCCGGCCGAAGGCCAGGAGCTGCCGCGCCAGCGCCGCCGCCCGTTCGGCGGCGCGGCGAATCTCCTCCAGATTCTGCTGGGCCCGGGAGTCCGGCTCCAGAAGCAGCGTGGTCAGATCGGTATAGCCAAGGATGACCGCCAGGATGTTGTTGAAATCGTGCGCCACGCCCCCGGCCAGATGGCCGATGACCTCCATTTTTTGCGCTTCCAGAAACTGTTCCTCCAGCCGTGCGCGGTCCTGGCGGGCCTCGGCGTCCTGCACCGCGCGCCGAATGGCCGGAGCCAGCCGCACCGGCCACCGTTTCAGCACAAAATCCGTCGCCCCGCTCTTGAGCGATTCCACCGCGAACTCCTCGATGGTGGAATTGGAGAGAAAGATGAACGGGATTCCCGGATGTGTTTTGCGGGCCATTTCCAGCGCCGCCATCCCGTCAAAACCAGGCAGCGCCACCTCCGACAGAATCAAATCCACCGGGTCCTCTCGCAAGGCGCGGACGAATTCCTCCTGGGTGCCGACGCGGTTGGCCGAACAATTTAGCCCGGCGGCTTGAAGTTTTGAAACGACCTCCCCGGCCTCATGCGGGCTTGGTTCCAAATGCAAAATATGAAGCGGCAATTTCATGCTCAAAAACTTTCGGAATGTCCGGCCTTACCGGCAAAATCTTCCATGCTCGGCGGCAGGGAGTGCCGTGCTGGTTGGATTGGCAAACAACAAAGTCAGAAGCCCCCTGCAAGGAAGTTGCCTCGGTGGAACTGAACTCCTAAAATGTTGTTCTGACATTTCACCGCGGAATCAAGCACGGCAAATGCCAGTATCCGTCATCGCCGCATTTGATTCACAAAAGTAACAATGCCATCATCATGCAAAGGCGGCACCCAATTTACCGAGCCGTACCACGCCGCCAGAATCGCCTCTATTCGTTCTTCACGAGGCACCGAACACCTCGTCCAAAACTTGAGCGCGGCGCGCCTTGGTCATGCCACCAAACGAAACTCGCAGACTGTCGTGAAGTCCTTCCAGCGTTGCTTCCACGTCCGCCAATGTGACTTCCGCTTTCGCGGTTATATCATGCTGACGCAATTCGCCGACCATCCACTCGCCCATGCTGATGAGGGATGTGAGCATCTGCTTCTGCCTCTGCCGGTCTTGGTCGGACGGCACGCCGCCCATCTCCGCTTGGTAATAAAGCCTGGCACCCTTGAACCAGAGAAAAAGTTCCTCAAGGATATTGGGCGCTGGGGAAGCCAGGTCCCGCGCATTCACAACTGCCGCAAAAACTTTGCCTTCTTCCCAGCGAGTGCTGCGCGTCGGCTCCAAAACTCCGGTTTCTTTCATCGCTATAAACAATAGCCTGGCCTCCTCGCCGGTCAAGCCCGGTTGCGGGGCGTCAACAAGCGCGGGATCGGCGCACCGCGCCGGCCCCACATCCGGCGTCATCCGGCTCCGCCGCCTTCTTCCGTTCCGCCGGCGGCCAGGCGCATGGCGGCGAAACCGGTACGGCCGGCTTCGACGGAAACCGGGGCCTTGCTCTTGTCATCGTCCAGTTCGAGAAGGTCGGCGGGAAGCTCCTTCAGAAAGGGCGATGGATGGCAGGGCATGGGCTGGCCGTATTTCTTTCGCGCCACGCAATGGCTCAAGGTCAGGGTCTGCATGGCGCGGGTCAGCGCCACGTAAAATAAACGGCGCTCCTCTTCCAGCGTGCCTTCCGCTTTCGATCTGGAATGGGGCAGGAGGCCGTCCTCCAGCCCGACAATGTGAACGTGGGGAAATTCCAGCCCCTTGCAACTGTGCATGGTGATGAGCGTGACGGCCTCGCCGGTCTTCTCTTCCTCCTCTTCGCGGTCGGAGTCCAGAGCCAGATCATCCAGAAATTCCTCCACTTGCGCGGCGGTGTTGCCGGCGCTGTCGCCGAGGGTGGCCAGCAGTTCGCGCAGATTGCGCACGCGGTTGTCGGCGGCGTCGGGATTTTTCTCGCCGCGCCGCAGTTCGGCTTCGTAAGCAATTTCGCGCACAAAATTCTCCGCCCATTGCCGCGGGGAAAGGGCGCCCTGGCGCAACGCCGCCTGATGCCGCTCAATCAAGTCCGTGTAAGCGGCCACGGCGTCCCGCGTTCTGGTGGCAAACGAGGCCAGCACGCCGGTGTTCTTCATCGCGGCAAAGACCGAACCGCCGTGTTCGTGGCTGGCGGCCAGAAGCCGTTCCATGGTCACGTCGCTCAGACCGCGGGCCGGCACGTTGGCCACGCGCAAGAGGCTGACGTCGTCGTGCGGATTGATAAAGGTCTTGAGATAGGCCAAAAAATCCTTGATTTCGCGCCGGTCAAAATAGCTCTGGCCGCCGATGAGATGATAGCGGATGCCGGCCTGGCGCAGGGCGGTTTCCAAGGGGCGCGCCTGCTGGTTGGTGCGGAAGAGGACCGCCTGGTCCCGCCACGGCACGCCGCGCGCCAGCCGGGCGTATTCGATTTGCTCGGCGGTGTTCCGGGCCTCCTCCTCGTCGTCGGAAAAGGTGTGGAGCAGGATTTTGGCCCCGCGCCCCTTGTCGGACCAAAGCTGCTTGGGGCGGCGGCGCGAATTGTGTTTGATGACGGCGTTGGCGGCGGAAAGAATGGTGGTGGTGGAACGGTAATTCTGCTCCAGACGGATGACCTTGACACGGGGAAAACGCCTTTCCATGTCCAGCAAATTGGCCGTTTCCGCCCCGCGCCAGCCGTAAATGCTCTGGTCGTCGTCCCCCACCACGCAGAGGTTGCCGTGGCCGGCGGTGAGCTGGCGCACCAGCTCGAACTGGGCCGCGTTGGTATCCTGGTATTCGTCCACCATCACGTATTGATAGTGGGCGCGGCAGGCGGCCAGGGCGTCGGCGTGTTCGGCAAAGAGCCGGAGGGTCAGCAGGATCAAGTCGTCGAAATCCACCGCGTTGCAGGCGCGCAGGGCGCTTTGGTAACTCCGGCTGACGTGTTCCGCCAGGGCCGCCGTGTTAGGATCGCGGAAGACGGACGCGCGGGAGCCGCCATTTTTGTAGAGACTGAGCAGGGCGAGCACCTCGCCCGGATCGGCTTTGGCCGCCTTGTCGGAAATGCGGCTGAGTATTTTCTTGACGGCGCCAAGCTGCTCGGATTCGCTGTAAATAACAAAATTGCGTTTGTAGCCCAGCCGCTCGATGTGCTGGCGGAGGATGCGCACGCACAGGGAATGAAAGGTGCAGATGGTGGGCGGCGCGGCCTGGGCCTGGCCGGCCGGCCCGGGGCGGCGGGGCATGAGGCGCCAGACGCGCTCCCGCATTTCGCGCGCGGCCTTGTTGGTGAACGTCACCGCCAGGATATGGCCGGGAGCCACGCCTTTTTCAATCAGATGCGCGATGCGCGAGGTGATGACGCGCGTCTTGCCCGTGCCCGCCCCCGCCAGGATCAGGACCGCCCCTTCGGTGGTCTGAACGGCCTGGCGTTGCGGCGGATTAAGCGTGGCAAGGATGGACATGGCAATAATGCAAATGGCGCGGCGATGTTTATGGTTCTGCCAATCCGCGTCAAGCCCGTTGGCCCGAATCCGTGGTTTTCAATTGCCAATGGTAAATTTTCAATGACCAATTCTCAATCGGAACATCCAAAATCGTAAAATGCGCTCCACCCGTTCGATCTGCATAAGAAAGCAGGAGGCGCCCTTCATTTTCAAGCAGCCGCGGAGTAATTACTGCGGAGGATTGGTGGCGGCGGTTCGGCCGGGCTGCCGGGCGGGGGGCTGGACGGAGGCCGTGGCCATGGCGGGCGGCGTCATGCCCGGAGGCATCGGCGGAGGCAGGATCATGCCGGGAGGCAAGGGAGGAGCCGGCGGGGAGCGGAAGCCGGGCGGCGGCGGCGGCAGGCTGGGATACCTTTGCACAAGGGCGCGCCACAGGCCGCGTTCCTTGGGGGTCATGGTTTCCCAAAGCGCGGCGTTTTTCAGAAAATCATCGCGCCGCGCGGGGTCCATGGAGGCGAATTTCTCGAAGGACTGGATGCAGTTCTTGCGCTGGGCTTCGGGCAGGCCGGCAAATTGCTTGAGGGCCATTTCGATGGTGTGGCGTTCGGCGTCGGTGAAGGCATTGAGGGTCTTTTGCTGCCGGGTCTGGTTCTCCTCGAAAAACTGGCCGAATGCAGCGCTGCGTTGCAGGCGCTCCGGTTCAGGAACGGCATCCCATTGCGCCAGGGCCTTGGTCAGGGCCGCGTAGCGTTCGGCGGAAAGTTTGTCAAGCATCTCATTTTTTCCGGCCGGTGAATTGGTCATCCAGCGGGCGTAATCTTCCAGCAGCGAACGGTCTTCCAGCGCGGCCTCCTTGATGAAGGCGGGGCGGTCGGCGGGCGCGAGATTGTTCAGCTCAGTCACTTCCCAGCGCAATTGGGTCTGGCGCAAGCGGGCTTCGCGGATGTCCACCGGAAGGGCCAGATATTCTTCGACTTTGGCCAGCAGGATTTTCTTGGAATCGGCGGGTTTGTTGGCCAGGGCGCGTTCCCGCTCGGCCGGCGTCATGCCCAGAATGCCGCGGAAGTAAAGGATGGGGGACGTCTGGCGGAGGGTGACGCCGGGCGCGACGGTCTTGTACTGGATGGGAGGTGGAAGGGGAGGAGGCGGAGGAGGATTATGATTAAGATTAAGATTAGGATTAAGATTTGAATTGCCGGAGGCGGGTGGAACCTGGGCGCGGGCGGCCATCGCCGCCATCACCAGGAAGGCGAGGCAGGCAAGACGGCGGAGATGCGGGAGCGCGCTCATTTATCGAAGGACTTGCAGCAGAACGTCGTCGGCGACTTCGACGCGGTTGAGTTTTTCGATGGTTTGGAAATCCTGCATCCAGTCCACCGGCTGAAGCGAGGCCAAAGCGCCGACGCTGGCAATATCGCGCGCCATCTTCTGGCGCTGGAGGGTCTGGTATTCGAGCGCGGTGCCGACGCCCAGGCAAATCATGGTGGCGGCCAGGGCCGCGCGCGGCAGCCAACCGGCCGGGAACCAGGAGGCCAGATCGAGACGGCGGCGCCAGGCGGAACGGGCCGGAGCGCGTTGCACAGCCTGGAGGACGAGCGCGGTAAAATTGGAGGAAACGGGCGCGGGCGGCAGCCCGTGCAAAGCGCGGGTGAGGGCGGCCTCCAGTTCCCATGGGCCGCGGGCCGCGGGATGAGCGGCCAGGTATTCGCGCAAACGGGCCTGTTGTTCGGGCGTGAGGTTGCGACGCCAGGCCAGTTCGGCCAGCCGCCCGGTATCTGGAATGGACATGTCATCGTTCACATTATTCATAAACACCGTTTGTTGGGCATTGTTTCGGCAGGATCAACCTGCCAGGAACCGGTTTGCAGGTAGGGCTTGAGCCTGCTTTTCAAAGTTTCGCGGGCGCGATGGATCAGGGACTTGGTGGCGGAAAGGGAGAGGCCGAGGACGCGGGCGATCTCCTCGTAGGAAAGCTCATCCTGGCGGCACAGCAGCACGGCCAGGCGCTGTTTTTCGGGCAGGTCGTCAAGGGCCTGCTGGATTTTGGCCTCCAGTTCGGCGTGCAGAAAGGCCTGGGGCGGAGTGAATGTGTTTTGGTCTTCAAATTGCCGCGCCACCGGCTCGTCGCTGTCAGGCTGGTTGGATTCGATGGACTGCGCGGGATGGCGGGCGCGGCGGCGGATTTCATTCAGGCAAACATGCCGGGCGATGGTAAAAATCCAGGTCGAGAATTTGGCGGAAACTTCGTAGCGGGAGGCGGATTGGTGAACGCGGACAAAAACGGTTTGGGCCAGATCCTCCGCCTCGGACAGATCGTTCAACATGCGGAACATGAGGTTGACGATGGGCTGTTTGTATTTTTCGACCAATTGCTCGAAAGCGCGCATGTCTCCCGCCTTGGCAAGGAGCATGAGCGCGGCATCCGGGTCGGGTGGATTGGCCATCCCTGTCATAGTAAGGCAACACCGCGCGGCAAACAAGGTTGTGGCCGCGCTGCTTTCTCGATTCCTCCACCCCCGACTTGTTTTTTTCCGGTCCCGGCTTAATCTTGCTCCATGCAGAGTGATGTATTGAAAGTGGAAATCCGGGGCATGGTGCCGGCCAACAGCGGGTGGGCTATTTTCGTCGGCAACCAGCACAAGGTTTTTGTCATTCAAGTCGAGCGCAACATCGGCAACGCCATCAGCAATTACTTGCGCGAAATCCCCAACGAGCGCCCCCTGACCCACGATCTGATCAACAGCATCTTCAAGGGATTCAGCATCACCATCGAGCGCGTCGTCATCACCGAACTGCGGGACTCCACCTATTACGCCCGCATCATCCTCCAGCAGGAAAACGAACTGGGCCGCAAGATCGTGGAAATTGACGCCCGCCCCAGCGATTGCCTGGCCCTGGCCACCTCGCAAAAGTGCAAAATCTACATCGCCGCCTCCCTCTTCGAGCAGGTCGAAGATATGACCAAATTTTTGGATCAGATCAATGAAGGCCGCGGCGAATCCAGTGAACCCGATTAAACCCGGCCGTCTGGTTCCCATGAACGCCTGCTGGACGCAACGCCCTTCTCCGCCATGACCGACTCCCCCGTGCTTCTGGTCTGCGGCGAGGACGAGTTCGGCGTCAAACAACGCGCCCGCGAAGTCTTCCGCCAATGGAGCCAGAAACTCGGCGGGTCGGACCACGAAACCATTGACGCCTCCGTCAACAACAGCGGCGAGGCCCTCCGCGCCCTGGCCCAATTGCGCGAAGCCCTGCAAACCCTCCCCTTTTTCGGCAGCGCCAAGGCCGTCTGGCTGCAAAACTGCAATTTCCTCGGCGAGGAACGGACCGCCGCCGCCGCCGCCGTCAGCGAAGCCCTCGCCGCCCTGGGCCAGGAACTCAAGTCCTTCCGCTGGGACTCCGTGCGCCTGCTCATCAGCGCCGGCAAGGTTGACAAACGAAAGTCCTTTTACAAAACCCTGGAAAAGCTCGGCAAGGTGGAAAACTTCGCCGGCTGGTCCGACAACCAGGATCAATGGCACGAAGAAGCCGCCGCCCTGGTCCGCCGCGCCTTGCGCGACGCCAGCCAGGACATCTCCGATGAGGCTCTCGCCCAACTTCTCGCCTTCACCGGGCCCCAGCCCCGCCTGCTCGCCGCCGAGGTGGAAAAACTGGTTCTCTTCGCCGGCGGGCGGACCCCGATCCAGGCGGTCGACGTCACCGCCATCGTCAGCCGCAACAAGCAGGCGCACGCCTTTGCCCTGGGCGACGCCGTGGGCGACCGCGATCTGGCCGCCGCCCTCCGCTGTCTCGACGAGGAATTGTGGGAAATCCGGCGCGACACCAAACGCAGCGAAATCGGCCTGCTTTACGGTTTGATCAGCAAGGTGCGCGTCCTCCTTCTCGTCAAAGAAATGGCCGCCCGCGGCTGGCTCAAGCCGGAAAAGGACTTCAACCGTTTTAAAGCCCAGTTGGCCCGCGTGCCGGCCGGCGTCCTGCCGGAGGACCGCAAATTCAATCCCCTGGCCAGCCACCCCTTTGTCCTGCACCGCGCGCTGGGGCAATCGCGCCACTACACCCAGGCCGAATTGATCCAGGCCATGGACCTGCTCCTGCAATGCAACCAGAAACTCATCTCCCGCAACCTGGATCCGGGGCTTCTGCTGCAACAAACCCTCATCCAAATCGTCAGCCGACCCGCCGCCGCGCCGACCGCCACCGCATGACAAAAGTTGATAATTCATCGGCCAAAATGATGGTGGCGGTTTTCGACCGCACCGTCTGCCTGCAAGTCAGCGGACGCGCCGACTTCACCTGCACGGTGGACTTGAAGAAGCTCATCGCCGAACTGTGGGAACGCGGTTACTCCCATTTCCTCTTTGACCTCTGCGGCTGCCGCATGATGGACAGCACCTTCCTGGGGGTTTTGGCCGGCATCAGCCTGCAACTTTCCAACACCGACAATGGCGCCCAACCGCTGGAACTGATCAACGCCAACGCGCGCGTCTGCGAGACCCTCGAAAACCTCGGCGTGACCCATCTCTTCAAAATCGGCGCCGCCGCCGCGCCCGTGTCCGACAAATTCGAGCCGCTCTCCCAGGGCGACCCGGCCAGCGCCGTCGAACTGGCCCGCACCTGCCTCAAGGCCCACCAGACCTTGATCGCGCTCAATCCCGCCAACGCCCAAAAATTCAAGGACGTCGCCCAATTCCTGGCCGAAGACCTCGAACGCCTCGAAATCAGCCAGAAACAGTGAGGAGAATGGATTTTGCCACGGATTGTGCCTGCCGATTGAGCGGCGCTGACGGGCCGGCGATTTGCGATTTTTTGCGATTTGGCCTTGACATGCCTAACAATGTTATGTAAAGTGCCGTCATGCTTTCTAAAGAGCTGGTTGCGGCCTCCACCACCACGCTGGTGCTTTCCATCCTCGGCGAGGGGGAGAATTACGGTTACGCCCTCATTCAGCGCGTCCACGAATTGTCCGGCGGACGGGTGGAATGGAGCGAAGGGATGCTTTACCCGGTGCTGCATTGGATGGAGAGGGAGGGATTGATCGAATCCGAATGGCGCGAGGCGGAAAGCGGCCATCGCCGGAAATACTACCGCCTGCGCAAGGAGGGCCGGAAGGCGTTGAGCGCCGAAAAGGAACAATGGATGGCTGTCCACACCACACTCACAAAATTATGGAAGACCCAACCCCGTTTGACTTGAACGAAGCGATTCATCGCTGGCAACAAGATCTCACCGCATCGCCCGCCGTTTGCGCCGATAACCTGGAGGAATTGGCATCGCATTTGCGCGCTTCGGTGCAACGGCTGCAGGCGACCGGGCTTTCGGAAGCCGAGGCTTTCCTGGTGGCGTCCCGGCGTTTGGGGGCGGTTGATGAATTGGACCGCGAATTCAGCAAGGTGAACCGCGGTTTGGTTTGGCGCGCGCGCGCGTTTTGGATGCTCGCGGGGATGCTGGTCTATTTGGGCGCGTCCGATGTTTCAAACCTGATTTCCGACGCCATCATGGCCCTGTGCAGCCGTTTTTTTGCCGACGGCTTTGTGCTGGGTTGGATTGGGGCCGCCACCTGGGTTTTGGTGATCGTCCTGGCGGCGTTTCTCTTTTATCTCGTCGCGGCCGGTCGTTGCATTGGAATCACCTCGGCAACGGCACGGTTGCTGCAACGGCGGAAGACCGCGGTGGCCGTCCTCTTTTGCGGCGCTGTTGCGTTAAGAGCGGCAGCCACAGGCGGAGTGATGTTACTTGCAAGAAACCTTCCTCCGGCCACCACCGGGCAGGCTTTTCTGGTCAGGAATTATTCGGGCGCGATTGGCGGTTTGGCGATATTGATGGTCATCCTCGTCGCGCTGACCAGGCCCGCATCAGGCAAAAGCAAAACCGCCATCAACGTGCAAAATGACAGGCCAGACAACCGATGAACTGGCTGACGACAGACCTCACCATCGCGCCACGAACATTCTGCAATCACAACCCTGCAAGGGTTGAATCAGCTTCGTAAGTCTTTTGTATTCAACCATTTCAGGGTTGTGGGAGTTGAATGCGTCAGCCTCCACGGCCAGTTGGAACCGACGCCGGACCGCAAAACAGCTCCTCCAGCCGCATCGTCGCGCCCGGCAAATACCGCAAAATCAACGCCGGCGGCGCCCGCTGGCGGCGTTGATTTTGGAAGGGCTGGAGAAGGGGCATCCACTTTCGGTGAATCTGAATGTCATAAGAGAAACGGCCGAGAAAACTCGTTCGGAAGTAATTGCCACGGTCCGTTAAATCCGCCAAACTATCTGGGATGACGCGCGAACAATTTCTTGAAAAACTTCAGACGCACGCAGCGACGTTTGAGAAGGCAGTCGCGACAAACGAAGGTGATTGGATTATCAAGGGTTTCATTGATGTATATCGCCGCATCTACACGATTTCAGTTGACACCAAGATTGTGTCCAAGGTGCTCGAATTGCTGCTCTTCCCGATGTTTGTCGAATTCGCGAAAAGGCACGGCCTGAGCATTGATTTGTGTCCCCAGCAGAATTTTTATCCCGATCTTACGTTCACCCACGAGGCATCCGGCCAGAGATACGCCGTGGATATCAAGAGCACTTATCGAACCAGCGACACCGAAGTCAACGGCATGACCCTGGGCGCGTTCACCGGCTATTTCAGAAAGCGCGACAGCAACAAGAACACGCTCTTCCCCTACAGCCAATACGCCGGCCATTTTGTGCTTGGCGTGATTTATTCCAAGTGCGGCGACGCAGCCGATGAGCGGAAGCAATTCACCCTCGACGACCTGCCAAAGATTCCGTCTGTAATCAAAAACTTTCAATTCTTCGCCCAACCGAAGTACCGCATTGCCTCGTCGCGGCCCGGCAGCGGGAACACCAAGAACATCGGCTCCGTGACCAAAATTGAGCAACTGGTCAACGGCACCGGCCCGTTCACAGCTTTGGGCGAGGAGGTCTATGACGATTATTGGATGTTCTATTTGACACGCGACATGGCGCAGGCGTTGTCTCTGGAAAGGCCCTACACCGGGTTGAAAAGCTATCTTGAATACAAAAAGCGTGGAGCGGACAAGCTCCGCGCCCACGAGATGGAAATCGCCCGGTTCGCCGAGGACGAAGCCGGCCAGGCCGAGGAGGACAACGAATGACCCTCCCGCCCCTTGTTCCTCCGCTCAAATGCCAGGGCATCAAAACCAAGCTGGCGGGTGAAATCCAACGCCTCGCCCAATCGCAGGAATTTGACCGCTGGGTCGAGCCGTTTTGCGGCTCGTGCGTGGTCGCGCTCAACGTGCTGCCCGGGCGCGCCCTGCTGGCCGATTCCAACATTCATATTATCCGCCTCTATCAGGAAATCCAACGCGGCGATCTGACGCCCGCTTTGGCCAGGGTCTTTCTCGCGGAAGAAGGCGAAAAACTGCGCGCGGGCGGCGAGTCCTACTACTACGCCGTTCGCGAGCGGTTCAATGCCCGGCCCGCTTCGCTCGATTTCCTGTTTCTCAACCGTTCCTGCTTCAACGGCGTAATGCGCTTCAATCGGTTCGGCAAATTCAATGTGCCTTACGGCCACAAGCCGGCGCGTTTCGCCCAGGCCTACATCACCAAAATTACGAACCAACTCCGCCGCATCTCCGAAGCGATCGCCGCCTGTGACTGGACGTTTGCCGTCGCCGATTTCCGGCAGACACTGGCCTCCATTCAGCCCGGCGATTTGGTCTATGCCGACCCGCCGTATGCCGGGCGGCACGTGGACTACTTCAACTCGTGGTCTGAATCGGACGAAGCGGAACTGGCAAGCGTGCTCAAACAACTTCCGTGCCGATTCATCCTTTCGACGTGGCACAGCAATGAATTCAGGACCAACGCCATGATTGAAAGGCACTGGAATGACCCGCGCTTTCATCTCCTGACGCGCGAACACTTTTACCATGTCGGCTCAACGGAAGACCTGCGCCATCCCATGATCGAAGCCCTGATTACCAACTTCCCGGCCGGCCCGGATCCGCAGGAAACAGAAGCGACGGAACAAATGGCATTTTTTGAAAGGCCAGTGCGAGAATACTCTGTCTGACGATTTCGGAATCCATTTGCCGCCTGTGCCTCGTGGCATTGTAATATAATTGGAGAAGGTGAAAGGCAGCAGGATTGCTGGAGGCGAGGGTGGGGGGGCATCAAGAAGCGCCAACCGGAAGCGGCATTTCTGGAGGCGAACCAACCGGGAACCACCCTTGCGGCGGGCAGAGGCGGCGTGTCACTTTTTGATGGGATCGCTTGCGGTGAGGTGCGAAGCGTGCGGCGGTCATAGACCGCCGCTACATTTTGCCAGGAGGAAATCCGGCTTCCGCTCCTTCATTTAGCCTTTGGCCTTTGGCCTTTCCCCCATTCCAATTTCTGCATTCTTCATTCTGCCTTCTGCCTTCCCCCCTCAGGCCAGTTGCGGCTCTTCGATTTCGCGGGGCGGGGGCGACAGGGGCGTGCCGTCGGCGGCCTCGGGATACTCGAACAGCCGGCCCTCGAAATTGCGGATGAGGATGCGCGTGTCCGTGCGGTTGACAATGTAGTCGGGGTTGATCGGGACCTTGCCGCCGCCGCCGGGGGCGTCAATCACATACTGCGGCACGGCGTAGCCGGTGGTGTGGCCGCGCAGGCTTTCCATGATTTCCAGGCCCCGGCGCACGCCGGCCCGCAAATGGGCCGAGCCGCTGATCAAATCGCACTGGTAAAGGTAATAGGGCTTGACGCGGCAGAGGAGGAGCTTTTGCACCTGCGCGCGCATGACGACGGGATCGTCGTTGACGTGGCGCAGGAGCACCGACTGGTTGCCGAGGGGGATGCCGGCGTCGGCCAGGCGGCCAAAGGCTTCGCGCGCCTCGGTCGTCAGTTCCCGCGGATGATTGGAATGGACGCTGAAGAAAAGGGGATGAAATTGCCGCAGCATGGCGCAGAATTCGGGCGTGATGCGTTGCGGCAGGAAAATGGGAATGCGCGTGCCGATGCGCAAGAATTCGACATGCGGGATGGCGCGCAGGCGGCTCAACAGGTTTTCCAGTTTTTCGTCCGAGAGCAGCAGCGGATCGCCGCCGCTCAGGAGAACGTCGCGCACCTCCTGGTGCCGGCGCACGTATTCGATCTGGCGCTCGAATTCCGGATGGAAATCGTAGCCGGTGGCGTTGCTGACCAGGCGCGAACGGGTGCAGTAGCGGCAATAGGCGGCGCACCGGTCCGTGACCAGGAAGAGCACCCGGTCCGGGTAGCGATGGACCAATCCCGGCACGGGCGAATGGCTGTCTTCGCCGCACGGGTCGCTCATTTCCCACGGCGCGGTCTCCGTCTCGGCCAGACGCGGGATGACCTGCCAGCGGATCGGGCAATTCTCGTCGGCGGGGTCAATGAGGTTGAAGAAATAAGGCGTGATGGCCAGGGCCAGTTTTGTATTGGCCAGCATCGTGCCGGCGTATTCTTCCGGCGTGAGGGTGGGCATCAGGCGCTGCAATTGTTGGAGCGTGGTGATGCGATGCTTGAGCTGCCACCGCCAGTCGTTCCAGTCGTTTTCGGGGACGTCCGCCCAAAAGCCGCGCCCGGCGGAGCGGAGTTCTTTCAAGGAAATTAGGCGATTGAGGTCGAGATTTTGCCCCGTGTGACCCGCAACATGATGCATTTGCATTTTTGGCACTATAATTTTGAATGGCGATGTGTCAAGGGCCGGAAATTGACACGAATCGCCGTTCTTTTGCAAGTTGTTGAATTTACGCTACTTGCCGCCGTTGTGCGTCACCATCACCAGGATAATGGCTCCCGATACGGCCAGCACTGCGCCGCAAATCGAACGGCGGGACATTTTTTCGCCTTCAACCAAGCTGGAGAAAGGCATGATCACCAGCGGCACGGTGGAGACAATCGCCAGCACCAGGCCGGTTTTGGTGGTTTTGAGCGCCCATTGGTAGCAACTGACGCCGATGGTCTGGCCGGCCAAGGCATTGGCCACCATCCAGGGCCAGGCCAGCCGCCAGCGCCCGGCCCGTGAAATCCCACCGTCCGGCAAGGAGGCGCCGGCATTCCGGGAACGATGCCACAACGCCGCCAGCAGGCAGCCTCCCGCCACCAACAATCCGCCCAGCAGGCGCTGGTAGGCCGCCGTGGGCGCGCCAATGTTCTGATGCGCCTTTTCGGCCACGGCATAGGCCTCGCGGCTCAAGACCGCGCCAAAGCCGTTTCCGAAAGCGCCAAGGATGCTAAGGACGATGCCCGCCCGCAGTTGCCGGGGGGTCATGGTAAGATGTTTTCCGGGCGCAAGCGCCAGGGCCACGCCGGCCAGAATGATTGCCCCGCCGGCCATTTGCCAGACGGTCAACCGGGCATCCTTCCAGAGCCATTCCACCACCGCGCCGATCAAAGCCGCGCCGCATTGGATGATGAGGATGGTCAACCGCGCCCCAAGCAAAGGATAGCTTTGAAACAGGAAAATATCCGCGCCGACCCCGACGATTCCGCTCAGGAAGAAGAGCGGAAAGGATGCGCCGCCCAGACCCTCGCCGAAAAGATGCGCCCACAAACCCAGCAGAACGGTGGCGATGACCAGCCGCCAGAAATTGGCTTCCGTTCCCCCGATCAGCCGCGCCGAGCGCGCTCCGCACACGCCGGAAACCGCCCACAAAAATGTTGTTAGAATCGCCGCCAGCATCGCCGGGTGGTTTTCTTAGCAGATTAAGATCAGGATTAAGATTATGATTAAGAGGGGAACCCCGGGCAAAGCGCCCTTGCCCCGGACGCGGCTTCTCACCGCCCGTTGGGGCTGCCGGGGTAGCACCAAAACTGGTTGGCGACGTTTTGCGCCACGCCGTTGTTCCAATCGCTCTGTTTGATGAACGCGGCCGCGCCGTCGAACTCGCCATCCACGCCGCCTCTTGAATGCCGCGCCGTCAGGCCCTCGTTCGGGCTGCTGGCCCCGTCGTTGAAATTGCCGATGTCATTTTCGTCCGGCTCCCAGAAGACAATGCCGCGCGGGGGCATCTGGCTCAGTTTGACGGGAGGATAAATGTCCAGCCCGTAACCATTGACCGCGCCGTTCATCACGTAAGTGGAGCATTGCTGGCCGCGCAGATTGAAGGTGGAGGTCATTTTGTCGCGCGGGCAGAAGTACAGGTTGCTGTTTTGCAGGGCCGGCCACAATGCGCCCGTGCGCGGATCAAACTGGGCCGGGCCGGAGGCGCGCGGATTGATCGTGTAAAGCCAGCCCTGGCGGTTGGTCGCGTCGCCGGCCAGCCAGTTGGACCAGGGCGAATTGTCCTGGTTGTCGTTGCCGTAGATGGTCAGCCCCAGCACCATCTGTTTTATATTATTGACATCGGTGGTGCGCACGGCCAGGTCCTTGGCGTTGCTCAAGGCGGGCAGCAAGAGCGCGGCCAGAATGGCGATGATGGCGATGACCACCAGCAATTCAATCAGAGTGAAGGCCCCCGCCGCCGCGCGGAGCTTGTGGTTTGTGGTGTTGGGGCGGGTTGGCATTGGAATTTAGTTGTTTTAATTTTTAATCGCGCGCCCCCTGGCGGCCAACGCGCCCGCTCCGCAAAGAGTACCATCTGGTTTCCCAACGCCAAGTTGGACTTGTTCCCGCGCCGCCGTGTTCAAACTTTCTTTGGTCATTGCAAATTTGTCATTGGTAATTTTGGACGATTTTCTTCATTTCCGCAGGCAGGGCCGCCAGGGCCGCTTCGCGCTCCTGCAATGTGGGATGGGAATAGTAAAATCGGCTGTAAAGCGGATGCGGCGTGAGATTGCTCAGGTTTTTTTCGTTCAATTTGCGCAGCGCCGAGATCAACGGTCCGCTCTCCCGCGTCAGTTCGACGGCGAAGGCGTCGGCCTCGTATTCATGGCGGCGCGACAGGGCGTGGAAGAGCGGCGACACCCAAAATGTCACCACGCCGGAGAGCAGGGCGAAGAGCAGCAGCGCCGGCGCCATTTGCCCCACGGCGAAACCGAAGCCGCCCAAAAACCAGTCCTGCCGCGCCAGCACCGAAATGACGTAAAACGCCAGCAGCCCGCCGCCCAGCGACAGGGCGATCGTTTTGGGAACATGCCCCTTCTTGTAATGGCCGATCTCGTGCGCCAGCACCGCCTCCAATTCCCCGGCGTCCAGTTGCTGGGTCAAAGTGTCAAATAGAACGATTTTGCGGAACCGGCCCAGGCCGGTGAAAAAGGCGTTGGAGTGGCGCGAGCGTTTGCTCCCGTCCATCACCTGGATGTCGCGGGCGCGAAAGCCGGCGCGCCGGCCCAGGGCGAGGAGGCGCTCGCGCAATTCCCCCGGCGGCAGCGGCGTGAATTTATTGAACAGCGGCAGAATCAAAACCGGCGCGGCCACCATCATGACCAGTTGAAACACCGCCAGGCAAACCCACGCCCAAAACCACCAGGCCACCCCCAGCCAGCCCACCAGTTTCAGAATCAAGACCAGCAGCGGATAGCCCAGGGCCAGGGCCAGCAGCAGTCCCTTCAGCCGGTCCATCCACCAGGTGGCGGCCGTGGTGGTGTTGAAGCCGAACCGTTCCTCCAGGTCGAATTGGGCGTGCCAATCGAAGGGCAAGTCGGTGGCCGCCAGCGCCACGCCCACCGCCGCCAGAAAAGCCGCCTGCGCCCAGATGGAGGAGCCGGCGGCGTTTTGAAAAACCCGATAAAACCACGGCAGCGCCCGGCTGAAAAGAACGGTGGCGAGCACGATCACGCCCCAGGTCATCTCCGCCATTTCGAGCCGGCTTTTCGCCAGGGTGTAGTCAAAGGATTTGGCGAAGGTTTCCGGAGTCATGACGCCGGCCAGGGCGGGCGGGACCTGCCCGGCGTGGCGGCGCGCATGGCGCAGATTGAGACATTCCAGCCAGATTTGAGCCGTCCATTTCGCCACGATCAAGGCGGCGCAGAGGATGGGGAAAATGTTGGTCATCTTATTTTCTCGCGATGGCTTACGGCAACAATCCGCGCAAGCGCGTTGTGGTTTCGGCGCGATCAATCCTGCCCGCCGCCACCGCGAGCGCCAGTTCCTCCCATTCCAGCCTGTCCGGTTTCGGCTCGATCCCGTTCAAACGAAGGAACACAATGCACGCGCCGAGGGCTGTCCTTTTATTGCCGTCACTGAACGGATGATTCTTGCCCAAATAGAACAAGTATGCCGCGGCCACCCCGGCAAAGCCGGCGTAAGGCGATTTGCCGCCGACGGAGGCCTGGGGCGCCGCCACGGCCGATTCCAGCAGCGCCATCTCGCGCACGCCTTCCGCCCCGCCGAACCTGGTGATGGCTTCGGTTTGAATCTCCCGCACGATTTCCGCCGTGAGGTGAAAACAGTTGCCGGTGTGCGCCTTCACGCCAGTTTTTTCATGGTGCGCGCATAATCCCGCATGGCGGACTTGATGACTTTGGAAACTGCGGCGCGGGAAGGCCGCGGCCGCAACGGCGTAAGGGTGATGGTGCCGCCGTCATGAACCTCCACGTTCATTTCGTCGCCGGCCTTGAGATGCGCCAGTTCCAGGAGGGCCGAGTCAAAAATGATGCCCCGCGAATTGCCGACTTTGCTGATGGTCTTGACCATGATGTAATACTATGTTTTACGACCGGTTCGGTGTCAAGCCGGTTTTTCAGTCCCGGGTTCCATTCCAGAATCACAGAAACAGCCCCGGTTGCGCAATCACAATTCCGGCAACTACTCCAGCTCGCCAAACTTCACTTTTTCCGGCGCCGAGGGCGTGTCGAGCACCTGGATGGTGGTGGACGGCCCCAAATCAAGCGGGTCGCCCCAGGCCCGCAACGCCCAGACGAGCTTTTTGTCCGCGTTCACTTCGAAGGCTTGAATGGCTGTTCCGTTGCCCTTGGAACACCAGTTGTTGATCAGTGTGTCTCCGTTGGCCAGACGGCTGGCGGTTTGCATGCCCGAAATGCGGTAGCCCAGCGCCGTCAGGTCCGCTCTCGGCAATTCCCACACCACCCGGCCGGTGCGGTCCAACTCCTGCGCGGCTGCGTGCTCGCGCGTCATCAGGATGTTGCCGTTGTCGAGAGGGGCGGCCATCCACAAATCCGGCACGGCCAGCGACCAGACTTCCCTGCCGCTGGCGTCATACTCGGAGATTTTGCGCAGATCCATGTGCGCGACGAGGAGGGTGCCGGCCCGGGTGAGGCGCGCGTGACGGAACTGGCCGTGGATGCCGCCGGCGTTGGTGTTGCCGGCCGGCAGGGCGAACTCCTTCTCCGTCGCGCCCGAAATGGTGTTGACGACCAGGCATTTGGCCGGACTGCCGTTGCGGATGAAAACGACGTGCTTGCTGCCGATGGCCTGCGCGGTGTGGATTTCCGTTCCGGGAGGGGCGTTGTAATCCCAAACCACCCGCTTGTCCGCCGTGATCTCCGTGACGCCAAATTGATGGGCGAAGAGGACATTCCCGTTGGACAGCAGCATGGCGTCGCTGATTTCCCCTTTGGACTGCGGATTGGGGTTCTCGTAGGACCAGTCAATCTTGCCCTTGCGCACGATGAACATCCGGTGATGTCCGTCGCCCTCGCCCGCGTAGAAGAAATCGTGCTGGGCCAGTCCCTGACCGGGCAGAACTTCGGGGGCGGCGCGTGCAGTGTCCGCGGTGACGGCCCGCAGATTGCCGGGCGGCAGCGGGTTGGCCGGCGGCGTACTTGGCGGGACGGCTGTCTCCTGCGCGGTCAGATTGGCCGCCGCGGCGAGCCACACGGCTGCGGCGAGGTGGAATAACAGCGAATTTTTTTTAATTTTTTTTACCTTCATTTGGTTACATTCACCTTCATTGACCTTCATTGGCAAAGGAAGCAACGTCGTACTCCCGTCGTGCGGCGGGCAGTCCCGACTTGTCGGGAGCCCAACCTGTCGTTACCAGCCCATTGCCGTGCCCAGGGTTGCCGGAGGGGAAATGGACCGCGCTTACGTTTCTCATGCTTGAAGAGTAAGCCATAGTTTCTAATTTTTGTCAATGGATATTTTGGAGAAAAGGCGCCTTCTCGCGGATTCTGCGCGATGAGGCTGGCAGGCGATGCCGGCAGACACCGATCTTGGAGTGGCCAACCGGCCTTTTTGCCATATTGCCATCTTCACCGCTCCAACTTGGCATATAAGTCCCAAGGTGGCGCATGAAAAGAGCATCCTCCTCTGCGCGGCCGGGCAGGCAGCCATTGGGTTTTCATCGCCTTGGGGTTGAGTTCGTGATTCCCCGATCAATTGCGATGGCTGCCGCTCCAAATTGCGGATGGATTGATGGAGCAATGCCGTTCAGTAAACGGGCCTTATATTACAATACCATTAACTGACCCCTTCATTAACTGACCCCTTCACCTTCAAGGACTGACACCCGCCCGATTGATCACATGATAAATCGCCCCCGGATATTCCGTGCGCAACTTTCTTGGCATGGTCAAAACATCCCGCCAAAGCGCGCCACTGTCCAACTAAAAATACAAATATCAAGGACTGACACCCGCCCCCGCCTTCTTTTTGGCCTTGGAGGCCAGTTGGTAGGTAAGGGTCTTGTTGCGGCGCTTGGAGCCGGCGTACTTGCGCGCCCATTCGCGGTTGGCAATGGCGTGTTTGAGGCAATGCCAGGCGGTCACCTTCTTGTCGCCGCATATAACGCAACGGCCTTCCTTGGCTCTGCGCAACTGCCATTTTTGCTGGCGCGAAATGGGACGGTCGGTGAATTCGTCAATGATCTTCTTGCGCGTGTAGGTGGCGGGCGCTTTGCTTTTTTTCTTTGTCATAAGATCGCGATTAACGGCCCTGGCGAAGCTGGCGGGTGCGACGGAGGCTCAGTGGCGCGCCAAAGCCGTTGATGACGCCGTGAACGACGGCGTAGGCCCGGGGCAGTTCGGAGGCCGGAATGCGGCGGAGCGCCTCGATAAGTTTGCGCTCCGGCAAGGAGAGGGCCGCCTCCGGGTCGGCCTTCAATTCCAGGGTCTTGGCGTTGATGGCCTCGGGCCGCTGCGAGGCCACGATCAGTTTGAAGAGGCGCAACGTCGTCTGGCTGGGTCGCACCGGCGAATTGGGGTTGACGAGCTGGTTGACCGCGCCGGAGGTCATGGCGAGCTGCCTGGCGGCTTCCGCCTGGGTCCAGCCGATCACCTTCATCAAGTCGAGAAACTCCTGCTTTAATGGGTCTAAAGGTTCCATAGTTTTTTGCATTTTGACTAAGTTTTCCGTTGACTAAGCCCGATACTCTGCTAATTTAATGTCTAAGTCAATGACACTGTTCAATCAAATAAAAGCAGAAATTCGGGATTTTGCAAGATTTTTCTACACTACACGCAAGGAAAAATGCGCCCCTTCCCCGCCCCAACCCTCCACTGCCGCCCCATGAACACCCTCCAATTTTCCACTCCGGCGACGCCGTTTTTGGCGCGATCTTATCCGGGCCGCCCCGGCTTGAACCCCCTTCCGGCGCCGCCGGTTCCCACGCCGGCCCCGCCGGCCGCGCCGTTTGCCTCCGCCGGGCGGGATCTGCTCTGCTCGATCACCCTGCAAGCGCCGCTGCTGGACGTGGCCGCCGCCTGCCTGGCCCTGCGCTGCACCGAGCGCCGTCTCATGGAATGGGTTTTCAGCGGGGATCTGGAATGGACTTTCGATCTGCGGCGCGCCGAGGCCCGCCGTTCCTGCCTGCGGGTGCTGACGGAGTCCATCGTCCGGTTCCGGCAGAGGAACCGGGCGCTCACGTCCTCGGAGAGGACGGCCCAGCGTCTGCACGCCTTGGGCAAGGTGTTCGACCCCATGTTTCCGCACCGCAGACCCTTTGTGTTGAGCACCGAATTGACCCGCGTCTGGGCGTGCAGCTCCAGCCACATCCACAACTTGGTCCAGGACGGCCTCCTGGGCCTTGTGGACCGGCATTACCAGGCCCGCGAGGCGGTGCAAATCCGGCGCGAAACGGTCTTCGACTTTATGCAATCCAGGAGAATTATATGAAAAACACCAGAATCAAAACCAGCCAGCCCATGATTCGCACCCGCGAAGCCATGGAATCCTTGGTCGGCGAAATCGCCGCCCTGCAAAACCAGCAACGCCTCCTCGCCGCCGCGATGGATGAGCAAATCCAGTCCATCCGCCAGCATTACCTTGGGCAATTGACGGCCCAAAATGAGGCGCTCGACGAAAAAATGCAGCTTGCCCGGCTCTGGGCGGAAGCCAATCCCCAGGAATTCGGGCCGGCCCGATCCATCGAAACCATGCATGGGGCCGTCGGATGGCGCACTGGCCAGCCCGCCTTGAAGACGTTGCCCGGCTGGACGTTCGACCGCGTGCTGCAAACCCTCAAAAGCGCGGGCGCCCTGGCCTACATTCGCGTCAAGGAGGAAGTCCACAAGCAGAACCTTTTGTCCGACCGGGACGCCATCGGCGCCGAAAAATTCCGTCAATTGGGCCTGCGCGTCGTGCAAGAGGAGACCTTTTTCGTCGAGCCGAAACTGACCGAGGTGCCGGCGCTGGTTTGATTGAATACCCGGCGCAACCGGCGGCACGATCACTTCACCACCAGGGTGAAGTCCTGGCGGGGGGGAGCGGAGCGCAGACAGGTGCGCATGTAATCCACGATTTGGTCGCTTAGGTCCTGGCAGCGGGGACTCCAGCGGTTGGCGCCGGCCAGGCGCTTGACGCAGGGACGCAGGCCGTTGAAGCGCACGATGCGCGGGGCTTCCTGGAGCCGCCGCTTGAGTTCGTCGCGCAATTGGGGGAAGAAAAACAGTTCGCAATTCTCGCCGGCGCTTTTCACCAGTTCGGGCAATTGGGATTCCAGCACGCGCAAAGAGGCCGGATCCGCCACGGCGAACAGGCTCAGTCCCACCGCGCGCAAGGCGCGCTCCAGGGCGGCGGCAAATTCGGCGACGGTGACGCATTGCCGCTGCAGTTCATTCTTGAAATAATAGAGGACGGCCGCGGCGGCGTGGCGGATCATTTCCCGGTCCTGCGGATCCGGGACGTCGCCGATCAACTCCAGCGTCACCCACTCGGCCGAGCAGGCGACTCTCTGTCCGCCGTTGGTCTGGAAAATCAGACAGTTCTTTTTAAGGCGCATCGTGTTTCTCCTCCAGGTTTTTGACTTCCTGCACAAACTCGGTGGCTTCCTCAAACCGCCGATAGACGCTGGCGAAGCGCACGTAGGCCACGGGGTCAATTTTGCGCAAACCTTCCATGACCCGTTCGCCGATGGCCATGCCGGGCACTTCGCGGTCATATTTGTCCGATATTTCGTCCACAATCTGCTCGACCAGATCGGCGATGACTTTCGGGCTGATGGGCCGCTTCTGGCAGGCCTTCTTGAGGCCGGCGAGCAGTTTGTCCTTGGAAAACTCCTCGCGCCGGCCGTCGCGCTTGACCACGACCAACCCTTCGTGCTCGATCTCCTCATAGGTGGTAAAGCGATGCTGGCACTTCAAGCACTGCCGGCGGCGGCGGATGGTTGAACCTTCGCGCGAGGCGCGCGAATCAATCACCTTGTCATCCTGATTAGCACATTTTGGGCAACGCATAATGGCCGTCAAAACCACTAGATAATGTGTCTGCCTATTTGGTAACAACAAAGGCTTGTGGGGTCAAGCGCCTTTTTTTGGGTATTTTGCTTTCCATTGATTCCAGCCGTTAAGGCTGGACTTGGACGCGGTTTGGTGCTTTATTTGTCTTGCGACTCGGAGAAGCAGTTGCGTCCTTTCCATATTCCAAATTGGAAGGACAAGATCACCGAGGGAAAAACTGATCACCGGGAAGTCCGGCAGAATTGGTGTAGTCCGAAGTCTGCCAGCTGAAAAAAACGGGGGGCGTTCGATGCGCTCTTCCCGAATGTGAAAGAACTGAAAATGAAAATGAAAAAAAGCGCGGCAAAGGCCGCCCTGAAACCAAACTCCACCGCAAATCTCAACACAACAGGCATCGCAGCCTCAGGCACAAAGCCCTCTGGCTCAAGTGCTTCCGGCACAATCGCCTCCACCGCAAGCCCCTCCAGCCCAAGTCACTTTGGCGCGAGTGCGGCCAGCAAAACCCCGTGGCCATCAAGCCCCGTCGGCGCGAGCACCGCCATAAAGACCCCGGCTCCCGCAATTCCCACCGGAACAAGCCTTGCCGTCAAGACTTCCGCACCGGCGAACCCCAGTCCAAGTCCGGCAGTCCCAGTCGCACCGGTGATAAGACCACCAGCGGCCACCGCCCCTGTGGCGCGTCCCCCGGTGGCGGCTGCCCCGGTGATGGCGGCCCAAGGTGGCATCGTCGGGAACGGAGGGATGCCGGCTGCCCCGATGTTCACTGCCCCCGTGGCGCGTCCCCCGGTGGCGACCGCCCCGGCACCGAGCGCCGCCGTATCAAACGGGGCGCTGACCACCATTGAAGTGAAACGGGATGTCGGTTTTGGCAATGCTGTGTTCATGAGGGGCCAAGGCGCCGGCCTGACCTGGGAACGCGGACTGCCGCTGGTCAATGTGGATGCCCAAACATGGCGTTGGTCGGGTCTGGCCAAAGACCCCATCACGTTCAAGCTGCTGATCAACGATGAAATCTGGTCGGCCGGCGGCGATCTGATGATCAAGCCCGGCCAGAAATTGGAAGTGGCGCCCGAATTCGCCTAAGCCATCTCCGGCAATCATTGGGCATGAGGAAACAATGCGCCCCCTTTGCGCCATTGCGAGGAGGGGAAGGGTGGTTTTTTCATCGAAACTGCGGATGTAGTTGCAGTTTCTCCCAGGTGGCCGGCGTGAGCGGGGCCTGGCGATAGACCGCCTCCCGCAACGGCTCGGCGCTGCGGGAACGCCGGGCGCGCAGCAGCCAGGCGCGGGGGAGCGGCTGGTCGAGCAGCGCGAGGGTGTTGGCGGCAAGGGTTGTTTCCTCCTTCTCGCCGGTGGCGTGGCCGATGCCGACATAAAAGCCGGCCAGCAGCAGCGTCACCCGCAAGAGGGTGCTGCGCGAATAGGTGGGCATGGCGCAAGGCCGTCCCGGATCAAGCCAGCGATATAAATCCCCGAAAAACGGCGCGCTCCACATCGCCGGATTTTTCGCCGGCGAATAGGCGTCAAAGAGGATGGCGTGCGGCGCCGGCGCCTTCGGGGCGCGGCGCAGGAATTCCGGGAAATCGCCCAATTGCAATTCCCAGCAAACGGGCTGCGCCCCATTCTGGAAGACGGCGCGGCCGGTTTTCAAAAACTCCTCCGCCGGCGCGTGATAAGGTGCCACATAGCCAAGCTGGGCGGCGTGATCCAGGGCGAAACGCAGCGCCTCGGTCGTCCTGTCGAAGCTGACCACGCGCAGCGGGCAGGGCAGGTCCGCCGTCGCGTGAAAGACGGCCATGACGTTGCCGCCCCCGCCCAAACCGACGTCCCATAAGATGAACTCGCCGTCGTGTTGTTGCAGCCTCTCCCGCAGCTTCAATTGGCCGATGTAGAGCGCCTGCGCCTCCGCCACCGGCCCGACCACCGGATGAAAAGTTTCCTTTTCCGCCGTGGAATGAATGCTGAAAGTGTCGTTGGCGAGTCGAACCAGCTTGTAATTGGAGTTTGGCTTCATGGCTCGCGCAGAGTCGCTGAGAGCGCAGAGGAAAACAAATCCAATTGCGGCCGGGTTTCCACTGAAAACAGCGAAGAACCCAATTCTGAAAACGAAAACTTCGGCGGTAGATGGGAACATAGAACCCAGGCACCCGTGCCCCGAAATGCCGGCAGCCTTGCGGTTCATACCGGCCCAACGTATGGTTTTGGCGTGATCGCCTGCCTGAACACGATTGCGGCGGAAGTGAGGGGGAATAAATGAAATACTTTGTGCTGATTTTAACCGGTGGCGTGCTTGGAGGCATCGCGACTTTGATCTATGCTTTCGAGTTCGACAATGTTCCAACAACTAACAACGGTGTTAATGGGGTGCTCGCTGTGGCCACCCCGGTTGGGGTAGTTTGTGGTGGAATGGCGGGCGGACTGATCGCTCGTTGGTGGCACAAGCGGAAACGTCTTTGATTTTTCAAATCAGCGCCGTCCCCGGCAGGGCGGGCAGATGCAATTTAATCGTGGGTGCAAGACAGAATTCTTCAGAGGTAGGGGCGTCCCGCCGGGACGCCCGGACGCCTCGGCGAGGCGTCCCTACCAAGGTAAGCGAAGAATCTTGTCCTGCGCCCTTTAACCGTACACGAACCAATTTCTTCTTTCATCCCGCCCACATCGGTGAGAGAATTCCGGCATGGATCCGTTGCTTAAATTTTTACGGGAAGATGCCTCCATCAAACCGGCGCAGTTGGCCAAAATGCTCAACCTGACCGAGGCCGAGGTCGTTTCCAAAATCAAGAACTACGAAAGCAGTCAGGTCATTCTGGGGTATCGCGCTCTGTTGAACGACGAAAAAGTCGGCGGCGATTTCGTGCGGGCCGTCATCGAGGTGAAGATCACCCCCGAACGGGGAGGCGGTTTCGACCGGCTGGCCGAGCGCATCGCCAAGTACAGCGAGGTGCGGTCCTGCTATCTCATGTCGGGCGGCTACGACTTGCAGGTGGTGGTGGAGGGGGCCAATTTGCGGGAGGTCGCCTCTTTTGTCACTGAGAAGCTCTCCACCATTCATGGAGTCATTTCCACCGCAACCCATTTCATGCTCAAGACCTACAAGGACCGCGGCATGATGATGAGCGGCAAGGAGCAGCCGGAACGCCTCCCCGTCACGCCCTGAGCCTCTCCTAATCCATCGGCGTCAGCTTGACTACGTGCCGCACGGGCACAAACGCCGCTTTGATCGCCTCCACCAACGGCGCGCGCTCCGCTTCCGACCGGGTCACGACGGCCGTCATGTTGGTCCGCGCCTCGTCGGTACGAAACAACATCTTGATCTGCCTGGTTTCGTAAACCTGCTTGGCGGCCACGGCCTGATCCACTTTCTTGAACGCCTCCGAAAACGGGTTGACCGCAAAATCATCCGCCAGGTTCACGCCGGCGGCAAGCTGGTCCGCCGTGTAGATGTTCGTCGCCCCGCCCCAAATCACCTGGCAACGCGGGGCCTCGATGTTGGCGGCCACCAGCATCAGCCGGTTGAGCTCCTGGTTGAATGGCACCAGCGACATGCCGCCGCGAATCGCCTTCGCATCATTGGCCGCCCCGCCGTCGCAGAAGGGATACCGCGTGCTCGTGATGGTCAATTCGCCGTTGGCAAAGGACTCCACCTTGTGCCCCTCGCTGGCTTCCGCGCGGCCTCCCTTCAAATCCACCTTGAACGTCCCAATCGCCCCGTCCAATCCCAGGGCGCGCAAAAAACAACGCGCCATGACCAGATGCCCCGACCAATTCGGATGCAGCCCGTCCTGTCCGGGCAGCGCGTAAGGCTTTTCCGGCGAGCCGTAACGGATTTCCCCCTCGTGCGCCGCCTGCAACATCGGCCAGAAAACATCCGCCACCCGCACTCCTTCGCTCTGCGCCAGCCGGATGTCCAGGTCCCGCATGACGCATAGATTCAAATTGCGCTCGTCCAGGGTCCCGTTGGCGGGGTTATTGCCGCGCGCCCCGTGCAGCGTGCCCAGCGAACCGGGCGTCCCCACCACCACCCTGGCTCCCGCCGCCTTGAAGGCCCGCACAATCGCCGTGTAATTGGAGGCGTACCACAGGCCGTTGACGTCGTCATAAGGCCGGTACTTCGAGTCATTCATCCCGTAGGCGAACGTCGCCACCGTCGGCTTGAACCGCAGGCAATCCGATTTCATCCGCCGGCGGAAACCCTCCGCCGTTTCCCCGCTCCAGCCGAACTGTCGCACGGCCACCTTCAGTTGCGGCACGCAAACTGTCAAATAAGTTTCCATGATCCGCGAATACATCTTCTGCTCGGTGATGGAATCTCCCACAATCGCCAGGCGGTCCCCCTTCTTCAGAAGCAGCGGCCCCGGCGGCGGCGCCAGCCGCGGATGATAGAGGGCGAAGTAAGCGTCTTTCAGTGCCGGTTCATAAACTTGCGCCAACGCGGCCGGGGCCAACAGGCAGACCATCGCGAGCAAGGCCGGCCAGCGGCCAAAGGAAAATGTTTTCATAATCTTAATCTGATTTCCATCCTCACAGCGTCAATCCCGACTTGGGCTTTTCCGATGTCGCCCGCCTTTTGTACTTGTCGGACGTTTGGCGCAACACGGCCTGCTCATCCGGCGTGAGGCTTTGCAGCCCTTGTTCCGAAACCTTGGCCAGGATGGCGTCAATCTCCCGCTCGGTCCGTTTGTATTCCGGCAGGCCGTCCCGCCCGGACGCCTTGCCGAACTTGGGAATTGGAAGGCCGCCCGCCGGCAGCATCAGCGGATTCCTCGCCAAATACAAGAACAGCAACACCGCGCCGATGGAGATCGCCGCGAAAAGTATCGGGCTGGTCTTGACGATGCTGGGATGCAGCGCCGCCGCCGTGTATAATCCCACCAGCGCGCCCCCCAGATGCGCGTCATGCCCCACGTTGCCGATCTGGTTCTTCATCCCGTAAAACGAAAAGGCCAGATAAATGATGGCGAACATCCAGCCGGGTATGGAAATCGGTATTAGAAACAGTCCTATGGGCATTCCCGGAAACATAAAAATGCCCGCCAGAATGATCCCTGACACCCCGCCCGACGCACCGTAAGCCCGGTAATCATGATGGCGATGGACGAGCAGCGACAACAAATTCCCTCCCAGCACCGCACCGAAATAAATGGCCAGAAATTGCGCCCAGCCGTAGTTCAATTCGATGAGCGGCCCGAAGAAATAGAGGCTGATCATGTTCATCCCCAGATGTGTTCCGTCGGCGTGCAAAAACCCCGAAGTCAAAAGCCGGTAATACTGCCGCCTTCCCAGGATGGCTTGCGGCCAAAAAATGTATTTCTCCATGAAGGCGCGGCTGCGGAACCCGGCGAAGGAAAATCCGCAGGTCAGGAGGATCACCGCCCAGTTGCAAACGGCTCTGTCTTCCATGTCAACTAGATCGCGTCCGGCGCGGGCCGGACTGTCAACTGTCTGTTTCGTCCATCACGGCGGGGCCGCCCGGCCGTGCCGGCGAAGCGGGGACATCCCCTTCCGCGCTTTCCGGCGTCGCGCCTTCCGCGGGGGCGGTTGCGGCAACCTGCGCCGCGGCGTCCGGTTCATGCGCCGGCGCGACGGCCGCGGTCAGTTGGACGGGGCGTTTGGCCGGCTTTTTCCGTCGCGGTTTGGCCGCCACAACCGCTTCCGCCTTGGCTGGAATGACAGGCTTGGCCTCAACGGGCATGACAGCATGAACGTTGCCTTTGGTTGCGGGTGTCTTCTTGACGGGGGTGCGCGTTTTCTTCGCGGCCGGCTTCCGGGGCGCGATTGGCTTCGGGCTGGCCGGCGATGCCTTGGCTGGGCGTTTGCGGCGCTTTAAATTCGCCGCCTTGCGCGCCACTGCTGCTGCGGCGGCCTGTAGTTTCCTGGCCTCCTTGCGCGCCTTTTTTGCGGCCTTGCGGGCCAGCTTGAAGTTGTGCCTGGCCTGCTTGAGCCGTTTCTTCGCCTGGCGCGCCTGGAGTTTGGCCTTCTCGGCCTGCTCCTCCGCCGCCCTGGCCCTGGCTGCGAGCGCGCGCGTTTCGACCGGGTTCGTTTGCGCCGGTTTGACCGAATTTGGGGAGTTGTTGATTTTCACGTTACAACCGATAAACCAAGGCAGTGCCAATCTCAAGAAAATTCGGTAGTGTCCTAATGTGATTTTTTTGAACGTCGAAGTCTGCACCAACCATACAAAGACATCGCAACATAAAACACTGCGAAACCGGCGAGAATCGGCAGCAAGTAATACGTGACGACCAGCATTATGGTTGCGATTCGTTGGTCGGAGGAAAAAACGCTTGGCCCGATTAGGAGCAGGCCGATGGTGGCTGGACCGGGAATACTCCACAGAAAAAAATCAGACAGAATGCTGGGCGTAAAGATGAGCGCGAGATAAGCCGCAAAATACATTCGCCAGCGGCGAGGATGAGAAAGGCGATAGCGTTCGCAAATGGCCGAAGGGAAAACAATCACCCCTACCGACACAATGAGAATGTAACCGAGCATGGCAAATGCAAATCTCATTTCTATTAGTATCCTAATTTGGATTCCGAAAAAAACAAATAAACCAAATTAGGACACTGCCGACAATTCTGCGGGTTCGTAGTTCAGGTAGGGGGCGAGCCATTTTTCGACGGTATGCAGGTCCATGCCTTTGCGGCGCTGGTAGTCCAGCACCTGGTCGCGGCCCAGCTTTCCCACGCCGAAGTAATGAGCCTGGGGATGGGCGAAGTAAAGTCCGCTGACGCTGCTGCCCGGCCACATCGCGCCGCTCTCGGTCAGTTTGATGCCGGTGTTTTTTTCAACGTCAAGCATACTCCAAAGGGTCACTTTTTCCGAGTGGTCGGGGCAGGCGGGATAGCCGGCGGCGGGGCGGATGCCGCGATATTTTTCGGCGATCATTTGCTCGACGGTGAGGTTTTCAGTTTTGCCGTAACCCCATTCGGCGCGGACGCGGCGGTGGAGGTATTCGGCGAAGGCTTCGGCCAGACGGTCGGCCAGCGCCTCGGTGAGGATGGCGCTGTAGTCGTCGTGGGCGGCCTTGAATTGGCGGGCCAATTCATCCACGCCCAGGCCGGCGGTGACGGCGAAAAGGCCGAGGTAATCCGGCCCGGCCTCCCTGGGGGCGATGAAATCGGCCAGGCAGAAATCTGCCTCGCCGTCGGGCTTTTCGATTTGCTGGCGGAGGAAATGGAAGGTAGCGGTCGCGGCGGACGAAGCGCCGCCGGGGATTTCGACGTCATCGCCCACGGAATTGGCGGGGAAGAATCCATAGACGCCGCGCGCAGTCAATAATTTTTCGCGCACGATGCGGTCGAGCAGTTGCCGGCCGTCATGGAAGAGGGCGCGGGCGGCCGCGCCGTATTTGGGGTGGTCGAGGATGGCGGGGTAGCGTCCGCGCAATTCCCAGGCGTGGAAGAAGGGGGACCAATCCACGCACGGCACCAGTTCTTCCAGCGGAACGGATTCCAGGACGCGGAGGCCGGTGAACTCCGGGGTGGCGATGTCCTCCGGCTTCCATTTTATTTTGACAGCGCGGCGGCGCGCTTCTGCGATGGGGAGAAGCGGAACGGCCTGGCCGGCGTGCTGGCGGCGGAGTTTATCCTGCTCGGCGAGATTGAGGCGGGCGAATTCCGGCTGGAGGGCGGGATTGATCAACTGGCCGACCACGCCGACGGCGCGGGAGGCGTCAAGCACATGGACGACGGGCCGGTCGTAATGGAGCGCGATTTTGACGGAGGTGTGGGCCTTGCTGGTGGTAGCGCCGCCGATGAGAAGCGGGATGGAAAAACCCTCGCGCTTCATTTCGCGGGCGACGTGGGCCATTTCGTCCAGCGAAGGGGTGATCAGGCCGCTGAGGCCGATCATGTCCACCTTTTGCTGGCGGGCGGTTTCGAGAATTTTTTCGCACGGCACCATCACGCCCAGGTCAATGATCTCGAAGTTATTGCAGCCGAGGACGACGCCGACGATGTTCTTGCCGATGTCATGGACGTCGCCCTTGACGGTGGCGAGGAGGATTTTGCCCTGGGCCTGCTGGCCGGGGCCGCCGGCCTTTTTCTCCGCCTCCATGAAGGGGAGGAGATGGGCCACGGCCTTCTTCATGACGCGGGCGCTCTTGACGACCTGGGGCAGAAACATTTTGCCGGCGCCGAAGAGGTCGCCGACGATGCTCATGCCGGCCATGAGGGGGCCTTCGATGACCAGGAGCGGGCGGCCGAGTTTTTGCCGCGCCTCCTCGGTGTCGGCTTCGATGAAATCGGTGATGCCCTTGACGAGGGCGTGGGCGAGGCGCTCTTCGACGGTTCCGTGACGCCATTCCTCGGAGACGGCCTGGCCCTTTTCCTTCTTCTTGACGGATTCGGCAAACTTGACGAGGCGCTCGGTGGCGTCGGGGCGGCGGTTGAGGAGGACATCTTCGACCAGTTCGAGAAGGTCTTTGGGGATATCCTCGTAGTTGCCCAACATGCCGGCGTTGACGATGCCCATGTCCAGCCCGGCCTTGACGGCGTGGTAAAGGAAGGCGGTGTGCATGGCTTCGCGCACGGCGTCGTTGCCGCGGAAGGAGAAGGAGACGTTGCTGATGCCGCCGCTGACGCCGGCGCGGGGCAGGTTTTGCTTGATCCAGCGGGCCGCCTCGATGAAGTCCACGGCGTAGTTGTTGTGCTCGTCCATGCCGGTGGCGACGGTGAGGACATTGGGGTCAAATATAATGTCCTGCGGCGGAAAACCGGCCTGCTCCGTGAGAAGGCGGTAGGCGCGGGCGCAAATTTCCTGGCGGCGCGGGAGCGTGTCGGCCTGGCCGCGCTCGTCGAAGGCCATGACGACGACGGCGGCGCCGTAGCGGCGGGCGAGGCGGGCGTGGAGGAGGAATTTTTCCTCGCCTTCCTTGAGGCTGATGGAGTTGACGATGGCCTTGCCCTGGATGCACTTGAGTCCCGCCTCGATGACGGGCCACTTGGAGCTGTCGAGCATGATGGGGACCTTGGAGATGCTGTCTTCCGGCCCGACGAGGTTGAGGAAATGGGTCATGGCCTGGACGCCGTCGAGCATTCCCTCGTCCATGTTGATGTCAATAATCTGCGCGCCGTTTTCGACCTGCTGGCGGGCGATGGCCAGGGCCTCCTCGAATTTGCCGGCGAGAATGAGTTTGGCGAAGCGGGGCGAGCCGGAAACATTGGTGCGCTCGCCGATGTTGATGAAGTTCGCGCCGGGCCGGATGGTGAGGGGTTCCAGGCCGCTGAGGCGGAGGAACGGCTCGACTTGCGGCGGCACGCGCGGCGGGAATCCGCGCACGGCGCGGGCCAGGGCCTGGATGTGCGCCGGGGTGGTGCCGCAGCAGCCGCCGACGATGTTGAGCCAGCCGGCCTGCGCCCATTCGGCCAGTTGCGGGGCGAGCGATTCGGGCGTCTCCGGAAAGCCGGTGGGGGAAAGCGGATCGGGCAAACCGGCGTTGGGATAGGCGCTGACGTAAATGGGGGCGAGGCGGGACAATTCGCCGATGAAGGGCCGCATTTCCTTGGGGCCGAGAGCGCAATTCAGGCCGATGCTCAGGAGCGGGAAATGCGAGACGGAATTCCAATAGGCCTCGACCGTCTGGCCGGAAAGTGTCCGCCCGCTCAAATCGGGGAGGGTGAAGGAGAGCATGACGGGCAGGCGCCGGCCCGCGTCGTCGAACAACTTGGCGACGGCGAAAAGGGCGGCTTTGGAATTGAGGGAATCGAAGACGGTTTCGATTAGCAGAATGTCCACGCCGCCTTCCATCAGGGCGCGGGCCTGCTCGTAATAGGCGGCGGCCAACGGGTCGAAAGTCACGCTGCGGGCGGCGGGATTGTTGACATCGGTGACGATGGAGGCGCTTTTGGTGGTGGGGCCGATGGCGCCGGCCACGAAGCAAACCCGGCCGGGTTGGGCGGCCATGACGGCATCGGCGGCGGCACGGGCGTTTCTTGCGCCAGCCAGGTTCAATTCGGGCACGAGCGATTCCATGCCGTAATCGGCCAAGGAAATGGAAGTGGAGTTGAAGGTGTTGGTCTCGATGATGTCCGCGCCCGCCTCCAGGTATTGGCGGTGAATGGCCTGCACGACGTGGGGTTGGGTCAGACCGAGCACGTCGTTGTTGCCCTTGAGGTCGCGCGGCCAGAGTTTGAAATGTTCGCCGCGATAGCCGGCCTCGTCGAGGCGATAGCCCTGGATCATCGTCCCCATCGCGCCGTCCAGAAAAACGATGCGCTCGCGCAGAAGCCGGAGGAGGGCGTCGGCGCGACCGGAAGAAGCCAGGTTTTGCTCGTTCAGCATGGGGAGATAATAAACCAAGGCGGGGCGGGTGCAAGTTTTAAATCATCATATCTTGATGGGAAGATATGTATAGCGAAGGCAGAAGGATAAATGGAGGGGGAAGGCGAAATGGGGAAATCTGGACGGGATGACAGGATTGACAGGATGACCTGGTTTGGGATTTACCCCGCCCGATGGATGGCAGAATTCCTGCAAATCCTGTTCATCCTGTCCAGTGGTTTTCCATGTCATCGCGAATGCGCCATGCGTCCTCCTGGGCGGAGAGGGCCGGCGCCACGAGTATGATCACAAGAAAGTTCGCAACACATGATTCGCCCTTTACGGGTCAGCCACAAAAAACTGGACGAGCGACAGCAAAATCTCCAGCAGCCCACCGTAAAAGAACGCTTTCCACTTGCCGCCGCTTTTGCGCATACCCAGGCCAATACCGCTGAGGCTTATGCCCATTCCAAGCATAGCAAGAAATGTTATGCTCATAGGGACAAGCCGGTCATTACTATTGACACGACTTTGATGTTTTCGTTTTTCATGCAACAGGTTGGAAGCGCAAGACCAACTGCCCAGGTGCAGTCGCCGCGCGATCCACCATTGAAAGAGACTGCCATCACGCCCCCGGCAGTGTCGATCCGCGCAACCCTCAAAAGCGTAAATAGTGAGGATTGGCACCCGCTCACCCGCTCGCTTGTATCAAGTTTCATGATCTCCTTCCTTCTTAGTGGGATTAGTGGGTTTGGACATAATGCCCATGACAAGAAAGAGAATCGCGCCCATAAGAGCGTTGGCAATGATAAAGGAAAAACCAGAATCAAATAATGAACCGTGTGGAAAATCCAATCCCGTGCATTTAAACAATTTAAACAGCAAAGCGCTCGGCGCACATATAATAAGCAGAGCCATTATAGGCATATGGTCGTTCGAGTACTTCGCGTAGCATACGGCACAAAATGTTATGAATCCGAAAATAATTGCACCCCACATCGAGATGAAGAGCAATCGTCGGCACCTAGGGAATCGCTTTGCTATTTGCATAAGAGTTGCTAGAAAGAGTTAATTCTCCACGCGCCATGAACGGGTCTGTTCGTGGTATCGTCATGTTTTTGAGAGGTGCGCCGTTGCAAGGGAGGTGGCGCGTTTCGTGGGGCCGGCCTGCCCCGGCGCTCCGGGGTTTCCAGGAAGCGCCGCCGGTCCTGATTGGCGACAAGAACGGCCGCGCCGGGCGCCGCGATTCAGGTCATGGCGAACCGCGCCTGGGTGTGGAATGCATATTATTCGAGCCACGGGAGGAGCTTTATCCCGCGGAGGCATCGGAGTCAACTGCAAAATGAATGCGTTGCCGATAGGCGAAATCGGCGGCGGTCAAACATCACCAGAAGTCCGGAGCGCCGGGCGGCATCAGTGCGAGTGGCGCGGCGACGTGGAAAAACGCGGTTTTGCTTCGTGCCCGCGTCTTCATCACGGCTCGCTGGAGGCTAATGGGGGGGGGACGCCCCTTCGCCGCTAATGTCCGAACCGCATACCCCAAAAGTGTAAATAGTGAGGACTGACGCTTGCTTGCCATGCCAGAAAACGCCGGTCTGGCCAATATACTCGTTACTGCGAAATGATGCGGTAGTAGCGGCTTGGATAATTCGTCCACTGCGGATCGCTGAAATAAATTGCGCCGTTCACGAGGGGATTCGTGGCCAATGGCGTCCAGACCGGGTTGGATAAATTGGTGCTGGCCAGCACGACGACTGAAACGTTGGTGGCCCAGGCGATGGTGAAACCGAATCCGTTGGTTGTGACCCCCAAATTGCCGTCGTTGACCAAAATCGCGGGACTGGGCTGATACTCCAGAGCCGTCGGCTCACAGGCAAACGTCCAGCCCCAGCCCGTGGCGTTGGGCAAGCAGTAAATCGTGGGCTGATGGTATGTGTAATCCGGCAGCGTAATGTACCAGTCATCTTGAAATACGGTGCAATCGGCGGAAGGCGCGTTGCCCTGGGCGTAGACTGCCGTCAGGAAGGTGCAGCCTGAAAAAGCATAATCCTCGATGTTGGTCACGCCGCTGCCGAGAATCACACTGGTCAGACTGGAGCAGTCTAAGAATGCATAAACTCCAATGTCCGCGACGCAATCGGGGATTGTCACATTGGCCAGGCCATCACAGGCATAAAATGCAAAACCTCCGATGCCGGCAAGACCGTTGCCCATCGAGACGTTCGCGACGCGCCAACAATTCGCAAACGCCCAAACTCCCAAATTGGTGACGCTGTCCGGAATAATGATGTTAGTCAGGTGGGGGCAGTTTTGAAACGCGGCGTTCCCGATGCTGGTCACGTTAGTGCCGATGGTCATGCCGGCCAGGTTGAGGCATGAGTAGAACGCATAGTCTCCGATGCTGATGACGCTATTGGCGATGGCCACGCCAGTCAGATTATTGCAGTCATAAAAGGCACCGCTTCCGATGTTGGTCACACGGTCGGGAACGGTGTAACCTCCGCTCAACCCGCCGGGAGATTCAACAAGCACAGTCTGGTTTTGATTGAACAGAACTCCCGCCGCACTGCTGTATGAAGGATTGTTTGCGTCCACGGCGATAGAGATCAGGTTCGAGCAGTCAAGAAAGGCATATTCCCCGATACTGAGGACGCTGTTGGGGATCGTCACACTGGCCAGGCCGTAACATCCGTCGAACGCAAAATCCCCGATGCTGATGACTTTGTTAGGAATTGTCACATTGGTCAGGGCGGAACAGTACTGAAACGCATATTCCTCGATGTTGGTGACGTTGTTGCCGATGGTCACATTCGGCAGGCTGGTGCATTGTACGAACGCCCAACTCCCGATGATGGTGACACCGTTGCCGATTGACACGTTGGTTAGGCTGGCGCAACCAGAGAACGCTTCAGACCCGATGATGGTGACGCTGTCAGGGATCGTCACACAGGCCAGATTGGTGCAACTCTGAAACGCACGTGTGCCGATGGCGCCCACCGACAGGTCGTTGGTCGTGCCTGGAATCGTTACTGCTATATTGGTGCCGGTGTATTGAACAATGGTGATAGTGTTATTGTTGGTGGCGAGAGTAAATTGGGCCTGCGCCAAAATCGGGATGGCCCAAAACAACAATGTGGTGAGCTGTTTCATTGTCTGATTTAGGTGAACTAATAAATTGATATAAACGGTTCGTGGTATCGTCATGTTTTTGAGATTTGCGCCGATCCAAAGGCAGTGGCGCCTTTCGTGGGGCCGGCCTGCCCCGGTGCTCCGGGGTTTCCAGGAAGCGCCGCCGGTCCTGATTGCCGAAAAGAGCAGCCGCGCGGGCCGCCGCGATTCAGGTCATGGCAAACCGCGCCTGGATGTGGAATGCATATCATTCGAGGCACGGGAGGAGCGTAATCCCGCGAGGGCAACGGAGTCAACTGAAAAAGGCGGGCGGAGGCATCGAAATTTGGGTGGGATTCTGGCGCGGGGTGCGGGGCGCGACCCGCGGCACCAGCATGTACTCCCCGAACAATGGGATTCCGGCAGCGAGAACGGAGCCGAGACGGCTCTGCTATTGTAAAGGAAACGTCAGTTGGGAGGCTCGACCTCACCCCCACCCACGCCAAGGCTCCGGCGGGCAGGCCGGCCCTTCTCCATCCGCCTTCGCCGGGCCTTCAGCCTTCGCTGGGCCTACGGCGGACAGGACGGCGGACGAGGGAGAGGGAGAATCATCGGCCGCCTCGCTGGAAAATTTGCGATTGCATTGGCCGGACAACCAACCGACAACCCGTGACAGCGGGCGCTGACCCGGCGCAGCCGCCGGGGCGGTAACGCCGGGCTGAGGGAGGGCAATCCTTGCAGGATTGAAGGGAAGGGATGCGGCCGGCGGGGGCGCCGACCGGGACATGCGAGGGCGCATGTTTTCCCCAGACTATGAAACTCGGCGCCTTGGGCGAGGATTTGGGCAAAGTAACACCGCTTGCGCATTTTTTGTTATGGGGGTATGGTGGAGGCGAAGTGAATTATCAGAGATCCCTATGAACGTATCGCTTGGAGAAAAGTGGGAGCAATTTGTCGAAGGCAAGGTCAACAGCGGCGATTACCAGACGGCCAGCGAAGTGTTGCGGGAGGGGTTGCGATTGCTTGAGAAAGAGGAATTGCTCAAACGGATTTCGGCGGGGTCGCTGCCGGAACTGGAAGCGAAATTGCTGGCGGCGGCAGAGTCGCTGGACGCTGGCAAGGGCGTGGACGGAGAACAGGTTTTCGCCCGGTTGCGCCAGCGGATGAAAACACGCCGCCAAAATGCCTAAATTCATCGTCTCGGAGTTCGTCGAGGCGGAATTGGAGGCGATTTGGGAATACATCGCCTACGATAACATCGAGGCCGCCGATCGCTTCTTGGAAGCGGCTCATGGCACTTTTCAGGAGCTGGCGCGGATGCCGGGCATGGGCCGTCTCCGCCATCTGCCCCAAGGGCGGTTACGTGAGTTGCGGTCTTTCCGCGTCAAGGGCTTCGAGAATTATCTGATTTTCTATGGCCCCATCTTAGATGGAATCGAAGTCTTCCATATTCTTCACGGTGCGCGAGACCTTGAGTCGTTTTGGGGATCTTACTGAGTGAGGGCAATCCTTGCAGGATTGAAGGGAAGGGATGCGGCCGGCGGGGGCGCCGACCGGGACATGCGAGGGCGCATGTTCTCCCCGGAACAGGAGGTTCCGTCGGCGAGGACGCCGACGGATGCGGTCGGGACGACCGCGCTCCCCCATCGGACGGAGGCGGGGTCATTCTTGCCTAGCGGGGCGGAGAGGCGCTGGCAATTATTGCCATCCGCAAGCGCGGCCAATCCCCAAACGCCCCAGTCTCAAGGGTTTTGTCCATCTGGCATGTCGAGTGCTAAGGAGCAGGAAGCTCTTGAGCCATGATAGACGCCTTATTCAATCAGCCCACTTATGTGGCTGCCAAAAAGATGCTGGACGCGACCGTTCTGCGCCAGGAGGCCATCGCCAGCAACTTGTCGAATTTGGAAACGCCCAATTACAAGCGGCTGGACGTGGCGCCAACCTTCGAGGCGCAATTGAGCCAGGCGGTGAAGAACGGCGACGCGACGCAAATGACCGGATTGCAGCCGAGCCTGGCGGTGGACAAGTCGGCGGTGTCGGGACGCAGCGACGGCAACACGGTCACGCTGGAATCGGAGATGTTGAAGCTGAACCAAAACACGTTTGAAGACGCGCTGGAAACGCAGTTGGTGAGCAGTTCGCTGGCGCGATTGCGGCTGGCCATCACCGGCAAATGATTTTGAATTATGATCAACCTCCTCCCCGGCATTAACAGCGTCTCCGCCGCCCTGGACGCGGAGCGGACGCGCATGGACGTCATTTCGCAGAACATCGCCAACATCAACACGACCAAGGGTCCCGACGGCAAGCCTTATCAGCGGCAGCAAGTGGTCTTTGAGTCGGTCTTGCGCGCGCAGCAGCAAGGCGGGGCGACCGGCGCGCAGCAGGTGCAGATCGCCCGCGTGCAAAAAGACACCCGCCCGCCGCGAACGGTGTACATGCCGGGCCATCCCGACGCGGACAAGAACGGCATGGTGGCGGTGCCGGACATCAACATTCACGAGGAAATGGTAGATATGATTGCCGCCTCGCGCACTTACGAGGCCAATCTGGCGGTGGCAAAAAACGCGCACGCCATGGCCATGGCGGCCCTTTCCATCGGCAAACATTGATGACGCAAACGCACCATGGACCCGCTCTCCGCATTGAAGATGGTTGGACTCCCCGACATGGGAAGCCAAGTGGCCAATGCGGCCCAGCAGGCGGAAGCCACGCCGAAGATTTCGATACCGGACCTGCAAAAGCTCACGCCCAACTCGGACGTGACGGCTCCAACCGCCGGCGCGCCGTCCGGTTCGGCGTCGTTTTCCAATGTTTTGGGCGGGTTCATCCAGGAAGTATCCGACAAGCAGAACGCGGCCAACGACGCGGTGAGCGGGTTGCTCGGCGGCAAGAACGTGTCCCTGCACCAGACCATGATTTCGATGGAGGAAGCCAGTGTTTCCTTCCAGCTCATGGTGGAAGTGCGCAACCGGCTGCTCGACTCCTACCAGGAGCTGATGCGCATGCAGATTTGATTGATTAAGGCAGCATTGTCATGAATAAAAACTTTACGCAATTAGGGCAGCAACTGGCCGGTATCTGGAAACAGCTCGGCTTCAACCAGCGCGTCAGCATCGTCGTCGCGACCGTGGCCGTGGTGGGCGGGTTGGCGGCGCTGGCGTTTTGGTCCAGCCGCCCCGAATACTCTCTGCTTTACGGGAAACTGGACGAAGGGGAGGCGTCCAAGGTGATTGCGGCGCTGGACGAGGCCAAGGTGCCCTACGAAATCAGCCGCGGCGGCGGGGCCATCATGGTGCCCGCCGACAAGGTTTATCAGGTGCGCATGCAAATGGCGGGCAAGGGAATCCCGCGCGGCGAAGGCGTCGGTTTCGAGATTTTTGACAAGGCCAATTTCGGCATCAGCGATTTCGTGCAGCGGGCCAATTACACCCGGGCTGTGCAGGGCGAACTGGCGCGCACCATCAGCCAGTTGGACCAGGTGGAAACGGCGCGCGTCATGATCGTGATGCCGGAAAACCGGCTGCTCACCGACGCCCAGCGCAAGCCGACCGCGTCGGTTTTTGTGCGCGTCAAGGGCAACGGGCAGTTGCCGTCGTCGTCGGTCAATTCGATCCGCTTCCTGGTGGCCAACAGCGTGGAGGGGTTGCAGGCCAGCAATGTTTCGGTGGTGGACAACATGGGCAATGTGCTTTCGCAAAACGATGACAACGATTCCGCGGCCGGTCTGTCCAACAACCAGCTCACCGCCCGGCGCAACTTCGAGCAATATCTCTCCAAGAAAGCGGAGGGGATGCTCGAAAAAGTCCTCGGCCCGGGCCAGGCCGTCGTGCGCGTGTCCGCCGAGATCAACTGGGACACCACCACGCGCACCGAGGAAAAATTTGATCCGGACGGCCAGATTGCCCGCTCCACCACCGTCAACGACGAGGATACTGAAACGGCCACCGTCACGTCCGGCGGCGCGCCCGGCGCCACGGCCAACGCCGACGCCAATGCCGACGAAGGCAGCCCCAAGACCAACGCCGTCGCCGCCGCCGCGCCGGTCAACACCAGCCGCACCCGCAAAAAAGTCAGCACAAGCTCCTACGAAATCAACAAGGTCAAGAGCGAAGTGATCGAGCCGGCGGGCGGATTGAAACGCCTCACCACCGCCGTCTTCGTCGCCCAGCGCATGGAAGGCGAGGGCGCCGCCCGCAAGGCCGTGCCGCGCACGCCCGCCGAAGTGGAGTCCTTGAAGCACATCGTGCAAGGCGCGCTGGGCCTGCAGACCACGGGCGACTCCGTGCGCCAGGACGAAATCGTCCTGGAAGAAATGCCCTTCAACGACCAGCCGGCGCGCGAATTGAACCAGCAATTGGATCAGCAGGAGAAGAGGCGGGTGTGGCTTGATCTGGCGCAGAAGCTCATTTATCCCGGCCTGGCCCTGGGCGTCATATTCGCCTTCTGGCGTATGTTCCAAAAAGCCAAGGCCGAGGACGTCCGCCTCGGCGTTCCGCTGGCCAACGGAAACGGACATTCCAACGGCAACGGCAACGGCCACGGCAAGGCGGTCCTGCCGGGAAAGGGAGTCGTAACGGTGGAGGTTCTCAACCAGTTGATCCGGGAGAACCCGGCGAACATGACGCAGGCCGTGCGCAGTTGGCTGGGCCGCGCCAAGAATGAGAATTGACGCCCCTTATGGAAACCCTTGCCGCACCGCCGCAATCCGAAGCGATGACCAAGCTGCAAAAGCTGGCCGCGCTCCTCATCATGCTCGGCCCGGACAGCGCGTCGGAGCTTCTCAAGAACCTCGATGAAGCGGAGTTGGAAGCCGTCTCCGCCGAGATGGCGCTCCTGACCTTCGTCAGCCAGGAATTGCAGCAGGAAATTTTGGAGGAATTCAGCGAGGTAGCGGTCGCCGCCAGCGCCGGGGTGCTGGGCGGCCCCGGCTACGCGAAGAAGGCGCTGGAGCGGTCTGTCGGCCCCTCCCGCGCCTCGGACATCATCCGGCGCGTCGCCCCGTCGGCCGAGCCGGCGCCGGCCATGGCGCCGCTCCTGGCCATGGATTCCGGCGAGCTGTTCAATCTGCTCAAAGGCGAACAGGCGCAAACCATCGCGCTGGTTGTCAGCTATTTGACACCGGAAAAAAGTTCACCGCTGCTGGCCATGCTGCCTGCGGCGGCGCGCGACCAGGTGGTGGAACGCCTGGCCATGATGGAGCCGACCCCGCTCGAAGTCATCGAGCGCATTGTCCAGGTGCTCTGCCGCAAAAGCGGCGGGCGGCCGGCGCGCGTCCTGAGCCGGACGGGCGGCGTGCGCACCGCGGCCGCGTTGCTCAACACCCTGGAAAAGAATCTCAGCCGGTCCGTCCTGCAGAACCTGGAAAAGAACAATCCGCAACTGGGGCAGGAAATCCGCCAGAAGATGTTCACCTTCGACGACCTGGTCCTGCTCGGCCCGACCGCCCTGCAAAAGATCATGCGCGAAATTGATCTGCGCGATCTGGCCGTGTCGCTCAAAGCGGCCGGCGCCCACCTCAAGAACATCCTCCTATCCGCCGTCTCCAAACGCGCCGCCGCCGTCGTCCATGAGGAAATCTCCATGCTTGGGTCTGTGCCCAATCGGGAAATCGAGGCCGCCAAGAGCCGCATCATCCAGGCGGTGCGCCTGCTGGAAGACGCCGGCGAGGTGGACCTGAACAATCTCCGCAATACCTATCGCAATGAACTCCTGGTCTGAAACCATCGCCCTGCCCCGCCCCCTGCGCGACGCCCGTCCGACGGGCGGCGGCGCCGCGCCCTCCGCCGAAAACCTGCGGCGGTCGGAATTGGAAGCTCAATACCAGCGCGGGCTGGCCGACGGCGAAAAGGCGCTGAACGAGAAACTGATCCAACAACGCGCCGAACTGCAGGAACTGGTGCAGGGGCTGCTCCAGTCCTTGCGCCAATCCGTTCCCCAAGTCGTTCGCGACACGGAGAACACCATGATTTCCCTCGCCCTGGCCGTCTCGGAAAAACTGGTCGCCGGCTTCCCGATTTCCCCGGCCATGGTGGAGACGGCGGTGCGCGATGCGCTCGCCCAGGTGGAGGGCGCGGCCCGTTTCACCGTGCGCCTGCACCGCGCCGATTTGGAGTTGCTGCAAAAGGCCTGCTCGCCATTATTGACACCTTCCGAGGGGCAGGATTTTCGCTTCCTCCCTTCCGCCGAGGTTTCCCGGGGCGGCTGTCTGGTCGAAACCAATTTCGGCACGGTGGATGGACGGCGCGAAACCAAGCTTGACCTCTTGAAAAGAGACCTCCAGACATGCTGACCGACACCGACATCCAGCCGGTCAACCGGCTCGAACACCTCCTCCGCCGGGTGGAGAATGCCCAGGTGCTGCGCAACCACGGGCGCGTCGTGCAGTTGATTGGGCTGGTGATCGAGTCCGAAGGCCCGCTGGTCGCCGTCGGCGAAATCTGCCGGATTGAATCCGCGCGGCACGACGGCTCGACGCTGGCCGAGGTGGTGGGCTTCCGCAACCATCACGTCCTGCTCATGCCGCTGGGGGAAGTTCGAGGCATCCATCCGGGCAGCGAAGTCATCGCCCTGGGCAGCTCGCTGCGGGTGCCGGTGGGCGAGCAGTTGAAGGGCCGTGTGCTGGATGGATTGGGCAACCCGCTCGACGAGCAAGGCCCGATCCTGACCGCCGATCACGCCACCTTGCATCTCCAACCGCCGCATCCCTTGAAGCGCCAGCGCATTCGCCAGGTCTTTCAGACCGGCATCAAGGCCCTGGACACTTTTGTGCCCTGCGGGCGCGGCCAGCGCCTCGGCATTTTTGCCGGCAGCGGCGTGGGCAAATCCACCCTGCTGGGCATGATCGCCAGCCAGGCCGAAGCCGATGTCAATGTCATCGCCCTCATCGGCGAACGCGGCCGCGAAGTGCGCGAGTTCGTGGAGAAGGACCTGGACGAGGCCGGCCGGCGCAAATCGGTCGTGGTGGTGGCCACCTCCAATCAACCGGCCCTGGCGCGGCTCAAGGGCGCGTTCGTGGCCATGACCATCGCGGAGTATTTTCGCAAACAGGGACAAAATGTGCTGCTGATGATGGACTCGGTGACGCGCTTTGCCATGGCCCAAAGGGAAATTGGCCTGGCCGTGGGCGAACCGCCCACCACCCGCGGCTACACCCCGTCGGTCTTCTCCCTGCTGCCGCAATTATTGGAGCGGGCTGGCGCCGGCGAACAAGGCTCCATCACCGGGCTTTTCACCGTTCTGGTCGAGGCCGACGACATGAATGATCCCATCGCCGACTCGGTGCGTTCCATACTCGACGGCCACGTCGTCCTGACGCGCGAGCTGGCCACGCAAAATCATTATCCGGCCATTGACGTCCTGGAAAGCGTCAGCCGGTTGAACCGCGATTTGACCACGCCCGAACAGCAAATAATTTCCGCCCGGGCGCGGGAGAGCATGGCGATTTATCGCAAGAACCAGGATTTGATCAACATCGGGGCCTATCCGCCGGGCACCAACTCCGCCATTGATGCCTGCATCAAACTGCATGAGCCGTTGACCGCCTTTTTGCAGCAGCCCGCCGGGCAGGGCTTCGCCGCGGCGCAAAGCTGGTCGCTGCTCAACCAGATCATGGCCGCGCCGCCGCCGGCCAAGCCCGCTCCCGCCGGCATGAGGCGGGGAGCCTGACGATTATGAAAGCGTTTCGATTCACACTACAGGCCGTGCAAACCTTGCGCCATCGCCAGGAACAGCAGGCCATGGAATCCTATGTCCACGCCCTCCTGGCGCGCCAGCAGGCGCTGGAGCGGCTGGAATCCGTCCGCGAGGAAATCCGCGGCAACCAGCGGGAAATGGAGCGCCTGCTCTCCACGCCCTGCGCCGCGTCGCCCCTGGCCCAAGCCAGTCAATATGAACGCGCCCTGGAAGGCCGGCAGGTGGAACTGACCCTGGCCCTGGGCCTGGCGGAACGGCGCGTCCAGGGCGCCTTGCAGGCCATGCTGACCGCGCGCCAGCACGCCAAGATGGTTGGCAATCTGCGCGCCAAACAACTCGACCGCCATCAGAAGGCCCAATGGCGCGAGGACCAAAAACTTCTGGACGATCTGGCCTCCCGCCGCGGACGTCCCGTCCTGGCCTGGAAAGCGGAAGAGGCCCATCATGATTAAATTATTGACATCACCCTGGATGAGCGTGCCGGTTGGCGCCCTGCTTTACATGGCTTCAACCATTTTGTTCTGGAGGACGCCGGCGCCCCCGGCCCCGGACCACGGCCAGGCGAAGGCCGTCCTCAGCGGCCCTTCCTGGGAGTTCACCAACCCGGAGGCCGACCAGCTCATGAACGAACTCAAGGCGGAAAAAGGGGGGCTGGCCGCGCGCAAGCAGCAATTGGATGAATTGGCCGCGCACCTGGCCGCCGAGCGCCAGGAACTGGCCGCCGCCTCCCAGTCCATCCACCAATTGCAGACCGATTTCGACCAGTCGGTCCTGCGCATCCAGGAGGAGGAAGTGCCCAACTTGAAAAAGCTGGCCAAGGTCTATGCCGACATGAGTCCCGACAGCGCCGCCATCGTCATGGGCAATTTGGATGACCTGGTCATGGTCAAGATCATGTTTTACATGAAGGAGAGCGAAACGGCGGCCATCTTGGAAGTCATGGCCAAGAAGAGCCAGGCCGACGCCAAACGCGCCGCCGCCATTTCCGAGCATGTCCGCCTGGCCATCGCCCGCAAGGCGCCGCCCAAATGATCAGAGCGCCATTACTCCTTCGGTGCGATGTCAATCACGCCGACGGCGCGCCGCCGGCCCAACCCGTCCCGCATTCCGCCGGCGGCGATTTCCAGAAACTGATCGGTCAGGCCCAGGCAGGACAAGGCAAGGCCGTCCGCGCGACTCTGTTGCCCGGCAATAGTTTGCGACCGGCTGATAAATCTGATAAGACTGATAGGACCGATCCGTCCAATCCGACCAATCCGACAGATCCGGCGAAGCCACCCCCTCCCACCCCGGACACAACCGCTGCCAGCCTTGTGCTGGCCATACTTTCGGCGACGCCTCTGCCTGAAATGCAGAAGGCAGAATGCAGAATGCAGAATGCGGAATCGCATATCCAGTGCGGCAGTCCCGATTCATCGGGACCGCTGAATGAGGGCCGGGATGGCACGGCCGCGCCCGGCAATCCGCAATCGAGTCACGGCTCGACGGAGTCTTCCGCCTTCGCGCAAGGCGCTACGGCGGACAGGCGCCCTGCCGTGCAGGTCAATCCGCAATCCGCCATCCCCAATCTGCAATCCGCAATCCGCAATCCGCCATCCCCAATCCGCAATCCGCAATCCGCCATCCCCAATCCGCAATCCGCAATCCCCGTCCCCTCCGCCCCGGCGGTTGCGCCGCCCGGGGCGGAAATTGCCGCGGCAAAAGACCTTGCTTCTAATCTATCGCCGCCAATTTCGCCAGATGGCACGCCCGTTGCTTCCAATGGTCTGCGCATGAAATCGGCCACCAAAGCGAACGAAATTGCCGGGTCTGCGGCGCAGAAATTGCCGCCGTCGCGCCCGGCTGCTCCCGCCCCGGCCGGGGAATCCGCGGCCATCCCCGTGGCAAAAATCCGCGTTCCGACCAGCTTTTCCGATTCCAAGGAATCCGCCCCGCAATGGACCGTCCTGGATTTGACAGGCAAAGGGCCGGCGGTTCCGACGCTGACCGGCAACGTCCAGGAGGGCAGCGTGCCTTCCTCCGGCGCCACCGAGCGGGTGGAAGGCCTGATCAGCCGCGAAGTAATTCTGCTCCATCAATCCGGCGCGCAGTCCCTGGCGGTTTCCTTGAAAGTGGATTCCCAGACCAGTCTGTTTTTGCAGTTGACCAATCATCATGGCCGGATCGAAGCCTCGGTGCGCTGCGAACAGGGCGACGCCGGCGCGTTGAACGCCCATTGGGGGCGGTTGCAGGAATCCCTCGCGCGTCAAAATGTCCAGTTGCGGCCGTTGGAGGACAGGACCCCATCTTCCGGGACGCCCTCCGATCTTCCGGCGCAGCCCCGCGGCAATTCCCAGGACGGGCCGTCGGCGCGGCAACAGCCGCCGCCTCCGCCCGCTCTCAAAACCGACAAGCCCAGCGACGAAGTCATGAACGCGGCCGTGGGCGTCAGCAAATCGAAAAACAAATCCCGCCATACTCACGGCTGGGAAAAATGGGCCTGAATTCCACCGCACCAAAACTCCATCACTCCACCATTCCACCCATGAGCACAGCCATCAGTTCAGTCACTTCCGGCGCCGATGCGGCCCAGACGGCCGCCGCGGCCAACCAAACCCTGACCCAGGCCAACTTTCTGCAATTGCTGGTCACCCAGATGTCGTCGCAGGATCCGTTGAATCCGCAGAGCGACACGGAGTTTGCGGCGCAACTGGCCCAGTTCAGCGCCTTGCAGCAATCGCAGGCCATGCAGCAGAACATGGCCGTCTTGCAGGCCAATTCCATGATAGGCGAAACGGTAACGGCGACCCCGACCAGCGGCTCGACCACCGTTACCGGCCAGGTCACCGGCGTGCAAATTCAATCCGGCACCCCGGTCATCGTGGTGGGCGGCCAAACTTACAATCTCAGCCAGGTCACCTCCATCACGCCGCCGGTTTCCAGCACCTCCACCGCCAATTCCGCCAACACCACTCAAACCTCAAAATAAACATCAAATAAATTATGTTAACTTCTCTTACCTCGGCCGTCAGCGGCCTGGATTGTTTCCAGCAGGACATGGATGTCATCGGCAACAACATCGCCAACATCAACACCGACGGATTCAAGGCCGGCCAGGTCAATTTCGCCGACTCCTTGAGCGACACGCTCCAATCGGGCAACGGCCCCGTGCAGATTGGCTTGGGAGTCTATAACCAGTCCGTCACGAATAATTGGAACCAGGGCGCGGTCACCTCTACGGGCGTCAGCTCCGACCTCGCCATCTCCGGCAGCGGTTTCTTCGTGGTGCAGGACCCGACCACCGGCACGCAGTACGCCACCCAGGACGGGAGCTTCACGGTCAATTCCAGCGGCTATCTGGTCACCGCCGGCGGGCAGCAGGTGCAGGGTTACAACAACGCCGGATTGTCCACCATTGGCTCGATCAAGATTGACGCCACCGGCGCGCCGGCCACCGCAGCCGCCGGAGCCACCGTCTCCTCCTATACCATCAGTTCGTCGGGCCAGATCAACGTCACGCTGTCCGACGGCACCACTTTCACGCGGGGCCAGGTCCTGGTGCAAAATTTCCAGAACCCGCAGGCGCTCGTCAACCAGGCCGGCAACCTCTATTCCAACCTGTCCAATGCCGGCCCCGTCTCCACCACTCTCGTCGCCCCGGGCACCAACGGCACGGGCACGATTCAGTCCGGCTATCTGGAGATCTCCAACGTGGATCTTTCCACTGAAATGGCCAACCTGATCACCGCCCAGCGCGGCTTTGAGGCCAACTCCAAGATCGTCACCACCAGCGACGAGCTGCTCCAGACCCTCGTCAACATGAAACATTAATCCCTTGCCGGAGTTTCACCATGGCCGACCGCATTACAACCCCAGTGGCCCGCGAGGCGCCGCCCGAAACCCAGCGCGAGGAAGCAACCCCGGCGCCGGCCCCAAAAACGGCCGCCAGCGGGGGATTCCACGCCTGGCTGCCCTTGCTGGCAACGGTGTTGGCCATGCCCGCGCTGGCTTATGCCACCACCCAGTTCATCCTTCTCCCAAAAATCAAGCAGGCCATGACGCAGAGCGCCGGGGCCGCGGAATCGTCCGCTGCCGCCAAGGACAAGGAGGGCGCCGCCGCCGGCAACAAGGAAAAGACCCTCTTTCCGTTCCCCAAAATCACGGTCAACGTGGCTGGCTCGATGATGACCCGGTATCTGGTCATGAATATGACACTGGTGGGAACCGGCCCGGAATTCAAGGATCACATCTCCAAGAATCAGGCCCAGCTCCAGGATTTGGCCATCGGCACGTTGATGACCAAGACCATCACCGACCTGGAAAAGCCCGATTCCCGCAACATCATCCGCTCCGAATTGATGACTGTCTTTAATAACGCTCTCGGCGGCCCGATCATCCAGGAAATCTACATCACCGAGCAGGCCATTCAATAGCCCCATGCCCCATACGTCCACCATTGACGGGCCAATTGCCGCGGCCGTTCCGGCCGATCAGCCGGATCAGGCGGATCAGTCGAATCCGGCCGATCCGGCCGATCTCGCAAAAAGAGCGCGCCGGATGCCGTTCAAAAACGCCCCGGCGGCCCGCTCTTCCCAGCTTTCGCCGCGCCAACTGCGCAAGGCCCGCCTGCACCACGAGGCCTTCGCCGCCGCCCTGGCCGCGCGCCTCTCTGTTTTTCTCCGCGCCGATTTTGCCCTGTCCCTGGCCGGCCTGGAATTGCTGCCCTACCAAAGCCTGACGGAAAACTGGCCGGACCCGGCCCACCTGACCCTTTTCAAGACCGAGCCGTGGCGCGGTGTTTCCATTTTGCAAATTCCCATCCGCCTTGCCCTTTCCATCGTGGACCGTTTGATGGGCGGCTCCGGCCAGCCCGGCCCGGCCGGCCGGGAAATGGGGGCGATTGAGAATGCCCTTTTGGAGCAGGCCGTCCAGGTGGTCGCCGCCGAATGGTGCGCCCAGGCGGCGCCGATCCAGGAATTGAAACCGGTCCTGCTCGGCCACGAAAGCAGCGCCCGTTATCTTCAGACCGCTCCGCCCCAGACCCCGATGCTGGTGGCGGCCTTCGATGCGGCCCTGGCGGATTGCCATGAGCAAATCCAAATCGCTTTCCCCTGCGCCGCCTTGGAACCGTGGCTGCGCCAGCTCGCCGCCGAGTTGGAACCCGCGCCCGCGCCCCCGCCCGCCAAGTCCGGCGCCTGGAACCCCTCCTTTGACGAGGTGCCCGTGACGGTAACGGGAATCTGGGCCGGCCTGGATGTTTCCGCGCGGCAGGTGCTCCATCTCAAGGTCGGCGACGTGCTGCGCCTGGATTCCGCCGCCGCCCGCCAGATCGAATTGCGCCTGGGCGGGCAGCCCAAATTCCGCGGCCGCCCCGGCCTGGTCGCCGGACACTGGGCCGTGGAGTTGACCGATATTGTCAAACATTAAAACCGATTTTTTATGGACGAAAAACCAATCCTTCCTCCGAACCTGGAAATACTCCTGGACGTGCGCGTGCAATTAAGCATCGAACTTGGCTCCTGCCAGATGGCCATGCGCGACGTCCTCCAGCTCAATCCGGGCGCCGTCGTCAAGCTGGACCAGACCGCCCAGGCCCCGGTGGAGCTTTACGCCAACCACAAACGCATCGCCCGCGGCGAAGTCGTCGTGGCCGATGATTGCTACGGCATCAAGATCACCGAATTGATCGGCCCCGGCTCGTGAACAACCCCGTTCCCATTTCCAGCGCGCCCGACATCCTGGGTCCCGTCTTGCGCATGGCGGGCGCGCTCATCCTGGTCATCGCTTTGTTCCTGGCCGGCGTCTGGCTGTTCAAGAACTGGCAGCGGCTGGCCGTCCGCCGCGGCGCGCTTCCCAAATTAAACGTGCTGGAAGTCAAATCCCTTGGCCAGCGCCAGGCCATTTATGTGGTCGCTTATGAGCAGCAACGAATGCTCCTGGCCTCCTCTCCGGCCGGCGTCACTCTCTTGAGCCATTTGCCCGAAGCCGGCGAGGAGGAAAAAGCGGCCCCCGCCACACGGCTGACTTTCGCCGAGGCTTTTCACCAGGTGCTGGCGCGAAAGCAGTCATGAATCGCGCGCTCCATTTCCTGCGCCGCCGGCTCCCTTTGCTCCTTCTGCTGGTCTGCGGCGCGATTCAGGCCCGGGCCGACAGCGGCAGCGGCGGGACGATCAACCTGAACATCGGCGGCGCCGGCCTGAGCCAGCCGGTGGATGTGGACAGCGCCATCAAAATACTCGCGGTGATGACCCTGCTCACTCTGGCCCCGTCCATCATCTTGCTGATGACCTGTTTCACGCGCATCGTCATCGTGCTTTCCTTCGTGCGCTCCGCCCTCTCCCTGCAAGGCGCGCCTTCCAATCAGATCATCATCGGGCTGTCGCTCTTCTTGACGTTCTTCATCATGGCCCCGGTCTGGCAGAAAATTGACCAGGACGCCCTGGAACCGTATCGCGCCAAGCAAATCACCAGCGCCGAGGCCCTGGATCGCGCCGCCGGGCCGATCCGCACCTTCATGCTCCATCAAACGCGGCCCAAGGACGTGGAGTTGTTCGCCGGGCTGGCCAAGCTGGGGCCGACGCCCGCCGACCAGTTGCCCCTCAAAGTGGTCGTTCCCGGCTTCATCATCAGCGAGTTGCGCACCGCCTTCCAGATGGGCTTCCTGCTCTTCCTGCCTTTTATTCTGATTGACCTGGTGGTCGCCACCGTCCTGATGAGCATGGGCATGATGATGATGCCGCCCATGACCATTTCGCTGCCGTTGAAAATTCTCCTCTTTGTCCTGGTGGACGGCTGGCACCTGGTGGTCAGCTCCATCGTGCAAAGTTTTGCCACCTGATTATGAACCCACAATTCGCCACCGAACTGCTCAAGGCCCTCATGCTCGAATCCGTGGCCATCGCCACGCCCATCCTCCTGACCGCCATGGTCATCGGCCTGGCCATCAGCTTGTTTCAATCCGTCACCTCCATTCAGGAGCAGACCCTGGCCTTTGTCCCCAAGGCCCTGGGCATCGTGGCCCTGTTGATCATCCTGATGCCGTGGATGCTGCGGACGCTGGTGGAATTCGCCACCGCCATGATCGAAAAAATGCCGCAAATGGTGCGTTAGGCCGCGCCCCCGCTTCGCATGATCGAGTCCTTTACCAACTGGCTCCTGGTTTTCTTGAGGATCAGCGCCATGCTCGCGATCTTTCCCGTCTTTTCCGCCCGCAACTTTCCCGTGCAGTTGCGTCTGGCCCTGGGTGCGATTATGGCCCTGCTGGTCAGCGTCACGCTGCCCGCCCCGGTCCTGGCCCGGGATTTGTGGGGCCTGGCCGGCCAGATGGCCATGGAAGTCCTCATCGGCCTCATGCTCGGTTTCGCCAGCCGCATGATTTTTTTCGCCCTGGAAATCGCCGGCGCGATCATCGGCATCGAAATCGGCCTGGCCATGCCGTCCGGCCTCAACCCGATGAGCGACACCACCATGACGCCGCCCGCCACCATTCTCTACTATATGGCCATCATGCTGTGGCTCACTCTGGACATGCACCATTGGATGCTGGCCGGTTTTCAGCGGACTTACGCCTTTCTTCCCGTCGGCGGGGCGCATCTCTCCCAGGCTTTTCTGGCCGACATAGTGGCCCGGACCAGCGGCCTGTTTGTCATCGCCCTGCAACTGGCCGCCCCGCTCATGGCCGTGTCGTTCATCATTTCCCTCATCTTTTCCGTGCTCGGCCGCGCCGTGCCGCAGATGAATGTCTTCGGCGAGAGCTTCGCCGTCCGCCCGCTGGTCGGCTTGAGCGTTCTGGGGCTGACCCTCCAACTGATGTCGGAGCATATCGTCAACTATTTGCGGCGCCTGCCGGAAGACGTCCTGCGCGTCGCGCAACTCTTGGGAACTCATTAGACGATCTGGTCACTGGCCACCAGGCACTAACCACTAAACTCCCATGAGCGACCAGGCTGGAGAGAAGACCGAGCAACCGACACCGAGGCACTTGGAAGAGGCCTTGAAGAAGGGACAGATCGCCCGCAGCCGCGAGGTGCAGACGGTGTTCGTGCTCATGGCGGGCCTGATCGCCTTGAAGTTCACCGGCGCGGAAACCTGGCGGCTCATGTCCCAGTCCCTCATTTCCACCCTCAGCCACTTGCATGACACACCCCTGAGCCTGAGCGCCATGCAGGGCTACGCCATCAGCGGCGCGCTCTTGTTGGGGCAATGTGTCTGGCCCGTCCTGGCCGCGACCGTGCTCGGCGGCCTGCTGGCCGGCGGCATCCAGACCCGTTTTCGCGCCACTTCCGACGTGCTGGCTTTTAATTGGGAAAGGGTCAGTCCGATGCAGGGCTTCAAGCGGTTGTTCTCCCGCAACGCCGCCGTCTCCACCGGGATCGGGATTGTCAAACTCACCGTGGTGATCGCGCTCTGTTTCAACGTGACCAAGCAGGTGCTGGAAGACCCCATTTTCCATTCCGCCGTGGATTTGGCAAGGATTGCCCAGTTCATGGCAGATTCTGCCTTTCGCATCATCCTGCAAGCCGCGGTGGCCCTGGTGGTATTGGCCGCCGTGGATTACGGCTACCAATTCTGGCAGACCAACCAGGAACTCAAGATGACCCGGCAGGAACTGAAGGATGATACCAAACACACCGAGGGCGACCCTTTCATCAAGGCCCAGCAGCGCCGCCGCCGCCTGGCCGTGACCAAACGCAAGATGCTTGCGGAAGTGCCTAAGGCCGATGTAGTTGTGACGAATCCAACCCACTTCGCCATCGCCCTCCGCTACGACAAGAAAACCATGAAGGCGCCGGTCATTGTGGCCAAAGGTTCCCGTCTCAACGCCCTCCGCATCCGCGAAATCGCCAAACAACACCAGATCCCCATCGTCGAAAACAAACCCCTGGCGCAACTGATGTTCAAATATGGGCGCGTGGGTGGCGAGATTCCTGCTCAGTTCTATGCCGTGGTGGCTGAAGTGTTGGCCTGGGTCTATCGCGTCAACGCCTACCGCTACTATCGCGAACAATGTCAAACTACATAATGCTGTAAATGAATTCATCGCAGCCAGCCAAATCCAAGTCCAACCTGTCCCTCCTGTTCAAGCAAGGCGATGTCGTCCTGGTCCTTGGGTTGTTCGGCACCGTCCTGCTGATGATCCTGCCCATCCATCCGTTCTTCCTGGATTTGTTCCTGGCCATCAGCATCGCCCTCTCCCTGCTGGTCCTCCTTTCCATCCTTTACGTCAGGGAGCCGGCTGAGTTCACCGGCTTTCCCACTCTGCTGCTGTTCATCACTCTCTACCGGCTGTCCCTCAACATTGCCTCGACCCGGCTCATTCTCCTCAATGGTTACGCCGGCCACATCATCGAGACTTTCGGCAACTTTGTCGTCCACGGCAATTACGTCGTCGGCCTGGTCATCTTCTTGATTCTGGCCCTCATCAATTTCATCGTCATCACCAAGGGCGCCGGACGCATCGCCGAAGTCGCCGCCCGCTTCACCCTGGACGCCATGCCCGGCAAGCAGATGGCCGTGGATGCCGAGCTCAACGCCGGCATCATCAACGAAGCCGAGGCCCGCCGCCGCCGCCGCAAAGTCGAGCAGGAGGCCGATTTCTACGGCGCGATGGACGGCGCGAGCAAGTTCGTTCGCGGCGACGCCATCGCGGCGATTCTCATCACTCTCATCAACGTGCTTGGCGGCTTTGCCATCGGCATCATGCAAAAAGGCATGAGCGTCAACGAGGCCTTGCAGCGCTTTACCCTGCTCTCCATTGGCGACGGACTGGTTTCCCAGATTCCCGCCCTCATCACCTCCACCGCCGCCGGCATCCTCGTCACCCGCGCCGCCGCCAAGGAGGACCTGGGCAAGGAACTCACCCGCCAATTGCTCGCCTTCCCCAAGGTGCTGGTCATCCTGACCGCCATGCTCGGGACCTTTGCCATCGTGCCGGGACTTCCCATGCTGCCCTTCCTGGGCCTGGCCGCAATATGCGGCACGCTCGCCTATCAATTGCGCGGACAGGAACAGCTCCTCAAACCTGCCGACGCCCCCGAATCCGCCGGCGCTTCCGCGCCCAGGACGACCGCCACCGGCGGCGCCGCCGACAAATTGGAGAACCTTCTCTCCGTGGACGCCCTGCAAATTGAGCTTGGCTTCGGCCTGGTCGGCCTGGCCGACACCAAGAAGGGAGGCGACCTCCTGGAACGTGTCACCGGCGTGCGCAAGACCTTCGCCCAGGAAATGGGCGTCATCATCCCTCCCATCCGCCTGCGCGACAATTTGCAACTGGAAGCCAACCAATACCGCTTCCTGCTCAAGGGAAATCCCATCGTGCAGGGCGAATTGATGCCCGGCCATTGGCTGGCCATGAACGCCTCCAACAGCAAGACCATCCTCAAGGGCCTGCCCACCGTCGAGCCGGTCTTCAAGCTCCCCGCCACCTGGATCACCGACGCCGAACGCCGCAACGCCGAAGTCAACGGCTACACCGTGGTGGACGCCTCCTCCGTGCTGGTCACCCATCTTTCCGAGACTGTCAAGCGCAATTGCCATGAAATCCTCAGCCGCCAGGACGTGCAAAACCTCCTCGACAATCTCAAGCAAACCCACGCCACCGTCGTCTCCGAACTGATCCCCGGCCAGTTGAACGTCGGCCAGGTCCAGCGCATTCTGCAAAACCTTCTCGCCGAGGGCGTCTCCATCCGCAACCTCGCCGGCATCCTCGAAAAAGTCAGCGACTACGCCGGCGTCACCAAGAACCCCGATGAGCTGTCCGAGCACGCCCGCCGCGCCCTTGGCCCGCAGATCGTCAAGCCTTTTCAGAGCGACAAGGGCGGATTGCAGGCCATCACCCTGGACCCGCGCCTGGAGCAGCAAATGGCCCAGTGCCTCCGCCAGACCCCGACCGAAATCAGCCTCACCCTGGAACCCAAACTGGCCCGGCACGTCATGGATTGCCTCTCCCAGCGCATCCAGCAATTATTGACAGCCGGCCTGCCGCCGGTCGTCATGTGCGCCCCGCAAATCCGGCTGGGCTTCCGCCGCTTTTTCGAGACCGCCTTTGCCGAGTTGACCGTCCTTTCCTACGCCGAAATCCCGCCGCGCGTTGAAATCCAAAACGCCGGCATCGTCGCCTCCCCCGAACCCGCCTGACTCCTGCCTTCTTCTTCCATCATTCCCTGACTTCGCTCCGGCCTTGCTCATCCTCTGCTGTTGGCCTATTGCGCTTGCGGCAGACCACATGAAAGCCCCGGCGGATGCCGAGATCATGAACGGGCAGGACATCCGGCCGGCCAAGATTGAAAATGAGGCTACAGCAAATGGGGGTAGTGCTTTTTCAGCCACGCATCCACTTCAACGGAAAATCCTGTGGCGTGAACAAGAAGCTCTTCCGCCTCGGTGTTGGTGACGACATTGGCGTGCTCGTAAAGGAAATTGTTCCGCTTTCTGCGGCAGGCATCAAAATAAACAGCCTTCTTGGCGAATGCCGGGTCCGCCGTTTTCAGGGCCAAGAATGTGTTGTAATGCCCGCCTCCTTGGCTTTTGACCCGGTATCCGATGGCGCGGACAATGATATTGGCGAGGATTCTGGCGGCGTCATAAGCGTGGCCAAAGCGCCCGTCATCGGACAGTTTCCTGATTTGCGCGTCGGCAAGATTGCGGTGGACGACCGCCCGCAGGTCCTTAATCTCGGCGTGGCTGGCTGGCTCCGGCACCACGCGATTTTCGGCCAGCAATTGCTTCCAAGTCACGCCTCGTTCCTAACACAAAAAGGAGCGGCTTGCCAAGCACCGACTGGACAAAATGGCTGTCGCGGGCTTTTTGCGAGAACTCCGCGGGTCTGTAGAGGGTGGGGTTTATCTGCCGCCTCAATTTCCCCGTTGCCCGTTCCAGCAGGGGGGACAATTCGATCATTTTAACGGAACCGATGATGAGCAGGTCAACGTCGCTGCCGGAAGTTTCCGTGCCGCTGGCCATCGAGCCATAAACTGCCGCCACTTTGAGTTTTGAGGACACGGGGGCAAGTTCGCCACGAAGGAGATCAACCAAGCCGGACGTTTTGATCAACAGGGCACGCAGATCTGGAAAGACGGGGCATGCCTCGTTGGCTTGAAAATAAGTGCGGTTTCCACTCCGGGACATTTTCAGGATGCCGGCCTGCGTGTATTTTGCCAGATCGCGCTGCAAGGAAGACGGCCTGACGCCAAGATGGTTTGCCAGTTCCATCGCGTAAATCGTCTGCTGGGGATTCAAAAGCAGGGCCGACAGCAATCTTTGCTGGGTGCTGGAAAAAAGGGCGTTGGCGATGGATACGTTACGCATTATGCGTATAATGAAACGCAAAATGCGTAAATGTCAAGCGTGTTTTATTAAGAACAAGATTAGGATTACGAAATCGGAAAAGACCGCCCAGGAAAGTGAAATGCCCTCAGCGGGCTTGCTCAGGCCGGGCTTTTCCTTGCGGGCGGCCGCGGCGGAAGGCTATGGTGTGGCGCGATACTGGAACCATGAATCAAACTTATGTCCACGGCTACCATCCGCGGGAAAACGTGCGGCTGCAGGACCAGGCCTCAACGTTGCTCGAACTGTTGCACGCCGACACCGCCTACCCGGCGGGAAGCCGTGTCCTGGAAGCCGGTTGCGGCGTGGGCGCGCAGACGGTCGCCCTCGCCAGGAACAGTCCCGAGGCCCAGATCACATCGGTTGACATATCGGAGGCATCCGTGGCCCAGGCCAGGGAAAAGGTCGCGGCGGCGGGTTTGGGCAATGTTCGCTGTGAACAGGCGGACCTCTTCCATTTGCCCTACGCGGCGGCCTCATTTGATCACATTTTCGTTTGTTTTGTCCTGGAACATCTTCCCCGGCCGGTCGAGGCGCTGCACACGCTGAAACACCATTTGCGGCCGGGCGGCTCCATCACGGTCATCGAAGGGGATCATGGTTCGGTCTATTTTTATCCTGACAGTGAGGCGGCCCGGCAGGCCATTCAATGCCAGGTTGAACTGCAACGGCGGTCCGGCGGAAACTCCATGCTCGGAAGGAAGCTCTACCCGCTGCTGTGCGAGGCGGGCTATGCCGCGATACGCGTGTCTCCTCGAATGGTCTATGTTGATTCCAGCAGGCCTGAACTGGTCGAGGGGTTCACCAAGAACACGTTCACGGCCATGATAGAGGGCGTCCGCGAACCGGCCCTCCAGGCGGGAATCATTGCGCCGGACGTATTCGACAAGGGGATCAAGGACCTGTACCGCACAGCCGCGCCGGACGGCGTTTTCTGCTATACGTTTTTCAAGGCTGTTGCAACGAAATGACCTCCCGTCAACTTTTCCTTTCAAAGCGCCCTCCTGCCTGTTACTGGTCTATTTTCAGCCGTTGATGACGACAAGGTTGCACCGGGGAATATGGTTGACACTCCTGCTTTTCGCGGGTTGCGCCAACTCGTCTCCTCACGCTCCCACTCCTCTGCCCGCCGCGCCGGGCCGCGCCCAGGAGCCGCCGGCCGCCCAGGTGGACAGGCCGCCCATGGCCCAGCGGGAGTTCCGCGGCCTCTGGGTCGCCACCTACCAAAATCTCGACTGGCCCTTGCGCCCCGGCCTGGACGCCGACCACCAAAAAGCCGACCTCATCGCTCTGATTGACCGCGCCGCCGCGCTGCATTTAAACGCCATTGTCTTCCAGGTCCGCCCCGGTTGCGACGCCTTCTACGATTCCAAAATTGAACCCTGGTCGGCCTTTCTGACCGGCAAAATGGGCGCCGCGCCCAGGCCTTATTTCGATCCCCTGGCCGTGGCCGTGGCCGAATGCCACAAGCGCGGCCTGGAGCTTCATGCCTGGTTCAATCCCTTCCGCGTGCGTTCGCGCGATGACCAGACCCCGGTCGCCGCCAATTTCGTCGGCAAGACCCATCCGGAACTGGTCCGCGCCGCCGGCGGTTTTCTCTGGCTCGACCCGTCGGACCCGCGCACGCGCGGCTATTGCCGCGAGGTCATCATGGACGTGGTCCGCCGTTACGACATTGATGGGGTTCACTTTGACGATTACTTTTATCCCTACCCAACCAAGGACTACAAGGCGGCGGATTTTCCCGACGAGGAGCAATGGAAGCAGTATCAGCAAGAGGGCGGAAAACTCTCACGCGGCGACTGGCGGCGCGATAACATCAACACCTTTGTCCAACTGATTTACGCTTCCATCAAGAAAGAAAAACCGTGGGTCAAATTTGGGATCAGCCCGTTTGGCATCTGGCGGCCCGGTCATCCTGCCGGCATCGCCGCGGTGCTGGACGCCTACGAGACACTCTTCGCCGATTCGCGGGCCTGGCTGGAAAACGGATGGGTGGATTATTTCTCGCCGCAACTCTACTGGCCGGCCGAGCAGAAGGAGCACGGTTTTGCCGCGCTCTTGCAATGGTGGAGCAGCCAGAACCCGCGGCACCGGCATTTGTGGCCCGGCATGAGGACCGACGAATGGCCCAACTTCGCGGGAAACACGGCGGTGGAGACCGCCAGGGAAATTGATTTGACACGCCGCCAGGCGGGAGCGACCGGCGACCTCCTGTGGCGGGCCGCCTACGTCATGCGCGGCTCCAACGGCGTGGCCGGCGTGCTGGCCCGGAGCTATCCGGCTCCGGCGCTGGTCCCGCCTTCGCCCTGGCTGGGCGGCGCGGCGGCCGGCCAGCCGTCGCTGCTCTGCCGCAAAACGGGCCGCGAAACTTCCGTCACCTGGCAGCCCTCCGGCGGCGAAGCCGTCTGGCTGTGGCTGGTGCAGGAAGATTTTGGCGACCAGTGGCGCACGGAGATTTTCCCCTCCGAGCGGACCAACCGGCAGTTCATCACCGGCGAAGCGCGCGCGGTGCCGCGGACCATCGCCGTCAGCGCCGTCACCCGCTTTGGCTACGTCAGCCCCCCCGCCGTTTCGCGTTTGGAACCGCGCTGACCCTTCCCCCTTAATCTTAATCCTAATCTTAATCTTAATCTCCTCTTAATCTTCCTCCTGCGTTTAGAGATTAAGATTAAGATTAGGATTAAGAGGTTGAAGCCGGCCCTGCCATCACCAATCCGCTGGCAAGCGGGTGGTTTCGCGCGGGTGGAGCTTGAGGACGGGGATGATGCTGTTGCGCTCATCGGTCCACTGGAGAACCCGGCCCGACGGCGGGGGAAGGCCAGCCCGGAGGATGGCCCATTCGACAATGCCGGTTTTGTCATCCTCGCAACCGAGGCCAAGACCGCGGGCCAGACCTTCCGCCACCGGCCAAAGTTCCACGTGGCCGTTGGTGATATGCACGGCCAGGACGCCGCCCTCCTTGAGATGGCGCAGGTAAATCGCCCCGGCTTCGCGTGTCAATAAATGGGCCGGAATGGCGTCGCCGGTGAAGGCGTCAAGCACAATCATGTCGAACTTCCCCCCGGCCTGGTTTTCCAGCGATTTCCGGCCGTCGCCAATGACAATGGCGCATCGCTCGCGCGGCAGATAGGTGAACCAGGCGCGGGCCAGCGCCTCCGCCTCCGCGTCAATCTCGTAATACGTGATGGAATCCTGCGGCCGGAGAAAGCGGTTGATCGTGCCGGCCCCCAGCCCGACCACCGCGACCTCCAGGGCCGGGCGCGCCTGCTGCAATTCGCGCAGCGACTTGCCAAAGCCGGTTTCCGGCCCGTAATAGGTCAGGCCCGCCTTGGGATTGGCGCGGTCTTCCTCGGCGTGCAGAGTGGAATTGTTGATGAGCTGGTAGCGTTGGGTGCGCGGGTCCTGTAGGACACGCCAGCAACCATACAAGGTGCGGGCGCGGGCCAGTTCCGTGGCCCGCCCGGAGGATTCCGCCGCCAGCGTGGAACCAATCGCCACCACCGCGACCGTGCTGACAATCGGACGGAGAATCCGCCCGCTCCATCGAAACCCGGCAATGGACAACGTCGTCAGGGTCAAAATGGGAAACTCCACCGGCCCTTTGGTGATATGCGGCACCACCAGCACCATCATCGCGCTGCCAACGGCCCCGCCCGCCGCGATGGCGGCATAGAAGCCGTGCGTGTTTTCATCGCGCGCCGCCGCCAGCCAGAGATGACAAGCCAGCATCGTCGAGCCTCCCGCCATCAAAACCAGCGCCAGCAGCGCGGCGCTGCGCTGTTCCACGACGAAATGAGAAACGATCAACGCCAGCAATCCGAGCATGGCGACGGGGCCGCACCAAACGCGCCGGTCCGCCGAAAACGCCCAGACATAGGAGGCGAGAAACAAGGCCAGCGGCAAGGCCCACGTCAGCGGGCCGGCGCTGGCCTCGAAGCTCAGGATATTGGTCGTGGCCAGCAGGGTCGCGCTGCTCACGCCGGGAAGCACCCACCATTGCCAGCGCGTGCGCCCCAGGCCGGCGCGGGCGGGCGCGGCACAGGCTTCTGCAATGGCAGGGGCGTCACGTTGCAACGCCCGTGGACGGCGCAGCGCCAGCAAGCAAACCAGCGAACCACCCGAAGCCCAGACCCAGTTCTGCGCGGTCAGATCCGTGAACGGTTCCACCAGCAGCGGATAAGCCAGCAATCCGGCCAGCGCCCCCGCGTTGGACCAGGCGTAAATGCCGAAGTCGCGGCGGTCGGCCTGTTGTTGATGCAGCAACGGCGTCGCGCAAAAAAGCCCGATGGCCAGTCCGCCGAACGGCAGCAACGCCGCCAGCGGCTGCAATTCCGGCGGAAGAAACTCCAGGATTGGCAGCGGAAACGCCAGCGTGAGAAACCCGCTCAAACCGAGCGCCGCCAGAATCAGATTTCGTCCTCTGGCGTCCATCCGGCCAAGCCAGCGGCATCCAAAGTAAGCGGCCAGCAGCGTCAACTGGAAAAAAAGAACCGTGCCGCACCAAACCGAGGCCGCCCCGCCAAACTGCGGCAGCAGCCGTTTGCCGGCCATCAACTCCCCTTGAAATGCCAGCGCGGCGGCGGCGGCGGCGATGAACTTATGATATTTGACACTCATGCGAACCCGGCCCCGGCAGTTTCCCCGCCCCGCCCCTCCTTGTCGAACACAGACTTTCCTTCTCCATCTCACCCTGTAGCGGCGGTCTGTGACCGCCGCACAATTTCCCCGGCAAATTCCATCCAGGGCAAATTTTGAACAGCACACAGAGGGCGCAGCCCGGCCAGCCGCAACCTAATTCGGAATTGCCCGCAGATGACGCAGATTCACGCAGATAATGAATTCAGAGTTCTTCTTTTCCCCATCTGCGTGCATCTGCGTCATCTGCGGGCAATGGTCTTCTCTTGCTCCCTCAAGCGATTTTTTCCGCAGGAACAAATCCTCGCGCAATGGCGTGATGTTGACGGTGTGCAGTGCAGACTTTCCTTCTCCGTGCCCTCAGTGATCTCCCGTTCAAAAACGTCTCCAGCTTTCCCAAAGAGGATGTCAGAGCGTGTTTGAAAACCAGGATAGAGTGCCGCGTTCGGGCACGCGGCCTACAGCAAGCAGGCGCAATTCCATTATTCTGTAGGCCCGGTCCCCCGACCGGGCGAGTTTTTAAACACGCTCTCAGAAATATGGAGGCAGAAAAATAATACACCCCCCCCCGCCGTGCAGAGCGAAGCGGGCCGATCTCATTTTTATGACTCCATTTTTCTGACATCGCCTTCCTTTGGAAACCTTCTCCGTTGCCTCTGTTTGCTCCTGTTCAAACCCCTTCGCCGGCAAAATCATGGAGGAGGGACAGGTTCATGGCCGGACAGAATCTTATGTTGCTGTCAAATGCCTGCGATTCCAACTTATGATTCTGTCCCGCCATGATTCTGCCGCTTCCGGCTGGTTGGCGGTCAAGGCGATGGACAGAATTTGCATAGAAAGCAAACCGAACAGCGGGTTGAGCATATTCAATTACCTATGTGGAGCAGATACCATGCCTTCTTAAACTCAAAAGACGTTTCGAATAACGATCCATGCTGCATAGCCCAGAAAAAATCCCAAGACAACGCGGACGACCAAGCTGCGGAATACGGCCTTTGGTCCCCGCTCACTGGCGGGAACGAGCGGCGCGCCGCAGTGGGGACACGTCCATGCCTGGTCGCTAATCTGCCCGCCGCATTCGTGACATTTAACAAGAGCCATACCGGGGCAATCACTTATCGTCTGTTTTTGTGTAAATTATATTTATCCAGACTATGGGCGCCCCCTTTTCCCTTTTCTCGGCCATTTAAACGAGACTCATTTTGATTTGAAAGGACCGAGGAATTTTTCACCATCGAAATGCACCAAATGGTCCGGCGCGTCCGCAATCCAGACTTCTGTTTCCCAGGCAACATCCGGCGCGAATTTTCGGAATGTGTCGCGGGTGAGGAACGCCGTAACAAAAATCATGTCCGCGGCGCATTCCTTGGCGAGCCGCTTTAATTCGAGAAGCCGGATTGGAGAAATCGGGCCGGAGCTATGTACGGCTTCAATGAGAAACAACCAGTTCTTGGTTGCTGAATGCGCCACGACGTCGGGCAAATCCCACCTGTCGGCAAAAGAGATCCCGATGCGTAATAAATGATCCCGAAGTGCATGGCGGCGAGTCTGGGCGTGGCCGCGAACAAATATCGGTTTCGCACCGAAACCCCATCGCGGGAAAAACTTTGAAAGGACGTCAGCAATAAGGATCGTGTGAGGTGCAGTGGGACGTTCCTGGTTGCCATCGGTTTCGATTCGTGGTGAAATCATCTGGCCAGTTTACATTGACCACTGGCTGCTGGCTGCAGAAATCTTTTGCCATAAAACAATGAATTCGAATGCATTCAAGAAATGGCTCCTCGCTGAATACGTGCAGAAAAACGGGAAGCCGCTCGGAACCGGAACTCAAGTTTCCAGAGTGGCGAATTGCAGCACAGTCGAGCAAATTGAAGGGAATCTAGATGAGCACTTCCGACGCGATGGGATGCGAGGCCTGCTGGAGAGGTTTTCCTATTCGTCGGACGATGCGCGTGAAGCAAGGCCAGCACGTCATCGTGTCCCAATCGATGGCGACATAGCAAATGGAACCAGCACATACAGGGCTGCCATAAACCTCTATCGTAAATTTTTGATTTCTCAGCAGGCCGTTGCGCCTGTCGTCGAGGACAGTGATGAAATTCGGAAGGAGGTTTCAAAGATTGAAGCCTCTCACCTAACGCGAACAGAGAAGAAAGCCCTCGTGATGAGCCGTGTCGGCCAAGGCATTTTCCGGCACCTGGTCCTTGAGATATGGGATTACCGGTGCGCTGTTACTAAGGCTGGAATTCTCCTCTGCGCTTCCCACATTAAGCCGTGGCGAATCTCCAGCAATCACGAACGTCTGGACGGCTACAACGGTCTCGCTTTAAGTCCTGTTTTCGACAAAGCCTTTGATGCTTTTTTAATCACGTTTACACTTGAAGGGAAAATGCTGTTGTCCCCAAGACTTCCTCCGTCCGACGCAGAATTGTTGGGTTTGAGGCCAGATTTGCGTTTGGAAGGGTTGGAGGCTGGCCACGCCCGCTACCTTCAATTCCACCAAGAGGAATTTCGTCGTCTTGCTGCGCGTGGTTCATTCGGAACTCGACAGGCCAGCCTGTCTGCTGGATTCTCGGGATAAACGACGCGCTGAAGAACACAGAACGAGGTGCGTTCATCCCTGCCAACGTATTCGTCCATGCTGGCCGTGAGGAATTTGGATTCCGGCGGCGCTTGCCGCATGGATTCTCCCAATGCCATTCCCGCCGTGACCCGATTGGACGCCTCATCGAAAAACTGGAATTCACCGCGATGGCCCACAACGATCACCCGCTCGCGATTCTGCGGAACACCGAAGTTCACGGCGTTCAGTAGCCGCACCTCGATCACATAATTCAAAGCCTTCAAAGCCGTAAGAATCTGCTCGAAATACCACCGATTGCTGTAAAGAACTCCGCGAACATTCTCAAAAACCCAAATCTCCGGCTGAACCTGCTTCACGGCGGAAATGAAAATCGGAAATCCGTCCCGTGAATCTGTCAATCCCATCTGATGTCCACCAACGCTAAACGGCTGACACGGCGGCCCGCCAATTATTACGTCAGCTTTGGGGAATTGCGTTTCCGGGGTCAAGGTAATCTGCCGGCAGTCGCCTTTGAGATTTCTCCGGTACGTTTCACAGGCGTCCGCCTCTTGCTCAAAGCCGAGCGTTTCAAATCCTTGCGCTTCAAAACCTAAAGCCAGTCCACCGCAACCAGCGAACAAATCCAGCGTACGGATTTTTCCGTTCGGATTTGGCCGCAGCAACGAATTGATTCGCTCGACGTAGTTCATTTTGAAATCTAAATTGCCGCCGAAAACCTGGTCCAGCATGACCTTGACGTAGTGGCTGGCGTGCCAGTCGCAGTTTTCTGAGACAGCCGGGGTTTTCTTCGCCATGCGCGGACATTAAAATGGGGGCCGGGTGCCGTAAAGCCAAATCCCGCGCCCCGGAGTCCGCATTCGGCCTTCATTTATCATTTAGCCTTTAGCCTTCAGCCCTTTTTTCCGGTTGACATTCCTGCCGCAAAGCCTATAATACCTAAAGTGTGCATAGGAAAGCGCAGCGCCGCCGCCGGTGGTCAAGCTTCCCCCCCAAGGAAGCTGCCCCACCTGCTTTGCCTCGCTTTGTTCACTATTCACCATTCAAAATTCTCAATTTACACGCCGCCTATTCCATTCTCCGGGAGGGACGAGCGCCTGCGATTCCCAAATATTGGGGCGGCGCGGCGCTCCGCCCTCCCGCTCTGCCCGCGTTTTCTTTCACTCTTTAACGTTCAATATGCTCAATTCACCCCCCTTCCAATGAAGGCAAATGAAGGCTGCTGAAGGCAAATGAAGGCAAATGAAGGTAAAAAAAAAATAAAAAAAATTGGTGAAAACACACACAACCAGACTTTCTAACAGGAGGCAACAGAGGCAACGGAGAATCCCGATTCGGAACTCTGTTCGCTCTGTTTGCTCCTGTTCAAATTCTTCTTTGATTGCGACTGGCCGCGCTGCGGCAAATCAACTCAAGTTCCTTTCCATGAACATGCTACGTAAAACATGCGGGCTTTTTCAATCAGGCCCAATCGTGCCCGATCAAGCCTGATCGTGTTATCTTTATGTTCTCCTTCCCAATTCCTGTGCGGCCCCTTGTGCCAGAGCCGCTCGTTTTTGTGACGAAACCGGCAGAACATCCAAAAAACTTGCCAAAGGAGGGTGCGGCGTGAAAGGATCACCGGCCTAATTATGGCGGAAAAAGTCTATGTCATTGGAAGCAATTCCTTCACCGGCGCCACGTTCGTGGATTATTTGTTGTCGCTGGGATGCGAGGTGACGGGGTGCAGCCGCTCGGCGGAGCCGGCCGCCGCCTTTTTGCCGTATAAATGGAGCCGCCCCTCGCCCGCGCCCGGCCGATTTCATTTTGACCAGCTCGACCTCAATCATGACACGGAGCGGATCGCCCAGTCCATTGGCGATTTCCAGCCGTCCTGGGTGGTCAATTTCGCCTCGCAAAGCATGGTGGCGGAGAGCTGGCTTTATCCCGATCAATGGTACGAGACGAATGTGGTCGCCAATGTGCGCCTGCACGAGAAGCTGCGCCAATTTCCTTTTCTCAAGAAATATGTCCACATCTCGACGCCGGAAGTTTATGGAAGCTGCACGGGAAACGTCACGGAGAGCGCGCCGTTCAATCCAAGCACGCCGTACGCGGCCTCGCGCGCGGCGTGCGATCTGCACCTGATGACGTTCTTCAAGAATTACCGGTTCCCGGTGGTGTGGACCCGCGCCGCGAACGTTTACGGGCCGGGGCAGCAGCTTTACCGGATCGTGCCGCGCACGGTGTTCTTCGTCAAAACGGGGCGCGTGCTGCAACTGCACGGCGGGGGGCGCTCGGTGCGGTCCTTCATCCATGCGCGGGACGTGGCGGAGGCGACGTGGCGGGCGGCGCGGCAATCCCCGCCGGGAGAGGCCTGGCATTTTTCGACGGATTTATACATTTCCATCCGCGACCTGGTGGAGCGGATTTGCCGGCGGATGGGGGCGGATTTTTCGCAAGTCGTGCAGATTGTGGGCGACCGACCGGGGAAGGACGCGGCGTATTTGCTGGACAGCACCAAGGCGCGAACCGTCCTGGGCTGGAAGGACCAGGTGACGCTGGACCAGGGCATCGGGGAAACGATTGCGTGGGTGGAAAAGAACCTGGAAGAATTGAAGAAACAACCGTGCGATTACATTCACAAACCGTAGCCATGAAAAAAATACTTGTCACCGGGGGATTTGGATATGTCGGCAGCCGCCTGACGCCGCATTTGCTGGAGTTGGGCCACAGCGTGCGGGTGCTGGATCTGATGCTTTACACGCGGGCGGGCCTGGAAGCGCTGGAGAAGCATCCCAAGTATCCGGAGTGGAAATCGCGCTTTGAACTGGTGGAAGGGGACATCCGCGATCCGGCGGTGGCGGGCCGCGCCGTGGCGGGCGTGGACACGGTGATTCATCTGGCGGCCATTTCCAACGATCCGACGGGCGAAATAGACGAGGTGCTGACGCGGCAGGTCAACTTCGACGCCGTGGGCCTGCTCGTGGCCCTGGCGCGGGCCGCCGGCGTGCGGCGCTTCGTCAACGCCTCTTCCAGCAGCGTCTTTGGCATCAAAAACGCGGCGGACGTGACGGAGCAACTGGAGCCGGAGCCGCTGACGGCCTATTCGAGAAACAAAATGCTGGCGGAATGGCTGGTCGCGGCGGCGGCGGCGCCCGGCTTCTGCGCCGTCAACGTCCGCCCGGCCACGATCTGCGGTTATTCGCCGCGGCAGCGTTTCGACTTGACAGTCAACAAGCTGACGGCCGACGCCATCCGCAAACGGGTGATCACGGTCCACGGCGGCGAGCAGCGGCGGCCCAACGTGGGCATGACGGACATGATCAACCTTTACGGCATTCTGGTGGAGGCGGACGCGGCGCTGATCAGCGGGCGGACGTTCAATTTTGGATTTGAAAATCACAAGGTCATCGAGATCGCGCGGATCATCCAGTCCGAACTGGCCGATTTGAACGTGGCCATCAAAGTCACCGACACGCTGGATCAGCGGGACTACCACATTTCGTCGAAGAAGATTGTGAGCGTCCTTGGCTACAAACCGGTCAGTTCGATCCGGGCGGAAGTGGCCAATCTGCGCCGCGTGCTGGAAGGCGGGCAGTTTGCGGACATTGACGCGGCGGAACATTACAACATGAAGTTCATGAAGATCGCGCGCACGCCGGCGGCGTATTCGTTTCTCTCCCGCTGACGCAGAGTTTTCAGCGCGTACGCAGAATTTTTCATTGCCTTCAACTCATGCCATCAGCGCACAAGGATTTCCCCCGCTTCTTTGAGGCGCTATCCGATCCGAAGTGGTTCACGTCGTGGCAAGGGGATGTGCTTCGGCAGTCCGCGCCGCGCTGGCAATCGAAACCGTATCGGTTCACGGGTGTTGGATCGTTGCTTGCGGGCGCCCGTTGGAGTGTGCGATGGTTGATGCCTGCCGTCTATGCCAGCACTGATCCCGACACGCTGAGTGCGGAGGCTTTCAGCAAAGGCCGGCGCTACGGCTGGAGCGCAGCCGATTTCAAGACACAGTTGATCGTCGCAATGCACTGGCAGCTTCAAGCCGTGGTCAATCTGACCACTCCCGCGGCCCTCCAGGAATTGGGAGTGAAAAAGTCGGACATCCTCGACTGTGACTGGGATGCCGAACAGAGGGCGGGAAAGGAACCGGTGACCCAGGCGATTGCGAGGGCGGCGTTTGAGAATTTCGCCGAGGGTCTGGTGGTGCCATCAGCGCGGCATCGCGGCGGAGTGAACGTTGTGTACTATCCTCCTCATCGCCGCGACGGCACGGTGATCCAGACGCTGGACGAGGCGAACATTCCATTTGTGCATGGATTGTGATCGGCAAAAACATGCAAATCTGCCTGCATTTCTGCTGGACATGGTTTGGAAAATAGCGTAAGGTACCGCCAGTATGAACTACAAAACTGCCAAAAATACAGGCAAAGCCGCCTATGTGGAAGCTGCCGCCTTCGGCAAAAAGCCAGGCACGCTCAAGACATCTCCTTCCGGCAGGAGCGGCAAGCCACAAGGTTCGAACCCAAAGGCCGCTGTCGTGGCTGCAAAACCAAAGGTGACTTACGCCTCACATGCGCCGGCGGCGGAGCAAATCCACGACGCCGGGTTTGGGGTGCAATTCGCGGATTTCCCAATCCATGGGTTGGAAAGGACACCGAGGGAAGATGAAGCGGAGATGGCAGAGGAACTGGTCGAGGCGATCGCTCACGATGGCGCGGATGTGAACGCATTGTGCGAAACTTACCAACTCAAAAGGGAAGAACTGGGACGCCTGACCGGGTTTTCGTTGCGGGCCTTGGCGGAATGGGCGGCGGGCAAGCTGCCAAGCCAGCCGGCCCAAAGGCGTTTGCAGGAAGTGCGGCGGCTGTTGGATGCGCTGGCTCAGATTGTGAAGCGCGAAAGCATTCCCAGGTGGCTGCATCAGCGCAACCCGGCGTTTGATCACTTAACTCCTCTGCAAGTCATCGAACTGGGTGAGATTGACCGTCTCTGGGCCATGGTGCATGACATGGGCTCTGGCCAGCCGGAGTGAGCATTCCCAAATCAGCCGCCGGAATCCGCTAAAGGCCGGGACTGGAAATCCGATAATAAGTTTAACCTTGTGGTAAGGCCGGATTCCTGCCATAAATCTCCGGCATCAACCGTCAACCTAAGAAAAGCGAAATTTGAAAACCGCGAAACGACTCGAAATTGCGGGCCTGTTGCCGTTGTTCTGCCTGCTCTACGGGTTGGCGCAACCAGGCTCCGTGTTTGCCCTGGGCATCCGGCTGCCGGACGAGGACGCGTTTGCCACGGCGCGCGGCAATGCCTTCGCCGCCACGGCCAACGATCCGTCGGCCATCTACTACAACCCCGCCGGCATCACGCAACTGGAAGGAATGAACGTTTCCCTGGGGATGTACGGCATCACGCTGGCCTCGCGCTACACCGGCCCAACCCAGTCCGTCAACAGCCAGCAGGAATGGGCCGCCCTGCCGCGGAGCTTCACGACGCTGAGTTTGACCAATTATCATCTCGCTTTTGGGCTGGGCGTTTATGAGCCTTACGGCCTTTCCTCGGAGTGGCCCAATAAAGCCCCTTGGTTAAGTCCCTCCCCTGCGCCTCAGCCCAGGAGCGGGACAATTGACTACATCCGCCTCAACCCCGTCGTTGCCTGGCAACCTTGTGACACCTTCTCCATCGCCGCCGGAGTTATGCTGGATTATTCCCAAGCCGAGTTGGAAACGGACGCCTACGGCCCCCCCTACAACATTCCCGCCACAACGCTGCACGGTCGCGACACCGACGTTGGCTTCAATGTCGCCTTGCTGTGGCATCCGCTTCTGCAGCATTCTTTCGGCCTGCTTTATCGCAGCGCGACTGACATGAATTACGACGGGCATGTCAATTATCAGGGATTGTGGTCGCAGCAGGCCCGTTTGAACTTCCACTTGCCGCAGACGGTGACCGGCGGCTATTCGTACCGGCCCACCACCAATTGGAATCTGGAAGTGGACGCGGATTGGACCGATTGGACGAGCCTGCGCGACACCACGATCCAGACCGGCCCGCTCCCGGGCGGGGCGCTGAATTTCAATTGGAAGCCGAGCACCATGTATGAGTTTGGCGCGACGCGCTATTTCGGGTCGGGCTGGCGGGCCAGCGCGGGCTACATGTACAGCGAGAATTCCGTCCCCGACAGTTACTTTATGGCGGCGGTCCCCGATTCTGACCGCCATTTGTTCAGCATCGGCCTGGGCAGGAGCGGCAAGCACCTGGCCTGGGACGCGGCTTATCAGTTGGGCATCGGCCCTTCGCGCTCGGTTTCGGGCGACACCAACCCTGCCTACAACGGAAGTTATGAATTCTTCAGCAACGCTCTCTCCTTCGACATTGGCTGGCATTTCTGACCCCGGCGGTCACTTGCCAGACCGGCCGCGCCCAACCCTCCTGATCGTGGATGATGAGGAAGGGCCGCGGCAGTCCTTGCGCGTGGTTTTCAAGGAAGATTACGACCTGCTCATCGCCGCCGACGGGGCGCGCGCGCTGGAACTGGCCAAGCAGCACAAAATCAACGCCGCCGTGGTGGACATCCGCATGACCGGGATGACCGGGACGGAAGTCCTGGAAAAGCTCAAGGCCCTGCAGCCGACGGTGGAAGTCATCATGCTGACGGCTTACGAGACGGTGGACACGATCCGCCGGGCGCTGCGCCTGGGCGCGTGCGATTACCTGAACAAACCGTTTGACATCGCCACCATCCGCAAGGCGGTGGCCACGGCGATGGAGCGGCACTCGCTGACAGACGAGATCATCAACAACAACGAAAAACTCCAGGCCTTGCAGGCCGAACTGCACAACCAGAAATTGCAGGAGGAAATCGCGCGGACGCGGGGTGAAATCTACGCCAGCATCATCCACGACATCAACGGCCCGCTGACGATCATTTCGGGGTTTATCCAGATCATCAACCAGCGCGTCGGCGAGTCCCAGCGGCTGGAAGGGGAGGACATGGAAATGGTGCGGGACCGCCTGCGGCGGATCACGCGGCAGGTGAGCAACTGCATTGACATTTCGCACCGCTACCTCAATTTCATGCGGCAGCAGGGCAGCGCGGCGGTCTGGATCAATGTCAATCAAATTTTGGACGATTTGCGCGAGTTGCTCAGCGTGCATCCCAGCAAGGGCAGCAACCATTTGAAAATCCAGGCGGTGGCCGAGAACGTCGAGCTGCAAATCAACGGCACGGACTTCATCCAGATTTTGCTCAACCTGGCCGTCAACGCGCTGCAAAGCACGCCGTCCCCGCACGCGGTGGACATCGTGTGCAAAGTGCTTCATGCGCCGGCCGAGGCCGCCCAGTTCAAGGATGGCCCCAGCGAGCGCGCGCTCAACAGCGAAGGATTCAAGAACGTTGCCCCCATTCTGCACGTTACGGTGTCGGACGACGGCCCGGGCATCCCGCCGGAAGTCATGGCAAAACTTTTCCGGCCCTACTTCACCACCAAACCGCCCGGCAAAGGGACGGGCCTGGGCCTGGCCATCGTGCAGCGCCTGCTCAAAGAGGCGCACGGCTGCTTGCACATCCAGTCCAAGCCCGGCGAAGGCACCCGGTTCAACATCTATTTGCCCGCCTTCATCAAACGCTGATCTTCGGCAAGATATTTACAGGGGCTGAGTCGGGGACAGGGGTTGCCGAAAAAAGAATGGCGCGCGCCGGGCTGATTGCCCATAATCCAGCAAATGAAATCCATTACCGGCTATGGCCGGGGCGAAGGCGCGCGGCGCGGGCTTAAAATCACGGTCGAGGTCAGCTCGGTCAACCGCAAGCAAACCGAGGTTTCCGTCACTCTGCCGCGCGACCTGGAAGTGCTGGAGGCGCAAATCCGGGATGAAATCAACCGGCGCGTGTCGCGGGGACGCATCATGGTGCGGGTGGCGGTGCAAAGCGCGCCCGGGGCGGGCGGCAAAACGGCGGTGGACTTGGCGCTGGCGAAGTCCTACGCGCACGACCTCCGCCGTCTGGCCAAGGAGCTGGCGCTGGAAGACCCGGTCACGCTGGACTTGCTCTCGCGCCTCCCCGGCGTGGTGCAACCGGCGCGGGAGATTTCCGAGGCGGAAGAGCTTTGGCCGGCGACCTCCGCGGCCTTGAGCGCCGCGACGGACATGATGCTGCAAATGCGCCAGCGCGAAGGCGCTTTTCTGGCCAGGGATTTGAAACGGCGCACCACCCGGATGCGGCGGGCGGTGGCGCGCATCCAGCGGCTGGTGCCGGGGGCCGTCAAACATTACCGGGCGCAACTGCTGCAACGCATCCACGACGCCGGCCTGCCCGCCGCCGCCCTGGACGAAGAGCGGTTGCTCAAGGAAGTTTTCTTTTTCGCCGACCGCTCCGACGTCACGGAGGAATTGACGCGGCTGCAGAGCCATTTCCAACAGTTGGACGACTGCCTCAAGTCGGCCGAGCCGGTGGGCCGCACGCTGGATTTTCTGTCCCAGGAAATCAACCGCGAAGTCAACACGCTCGGCTCCAAGGCAGCCAACAGCCTGATTTCCCGCGAAGTGGTGTCTCTCAAGGCGGAACTGGAAAAATTCCGCGAGCAAGTCCAAAACGTCGAATGAACCCGCCCCCGCCAGAACCGGTCACGCGCAATCCGGCGGCGCCGCTGCTGATCGTGATTTCGGCCCCCTCCGGCGGCGGAAAAACAACGTTGTGCCAGCAGCTTCTGGCCGGACACCCGGAAATGACGCGCGCCATCACCTGCACGACCCGCGCCCCCCGTGCGGGCGAGCGCGACGGCGCCGACTACAATTTTCTTGACTCCGCCGCCTTTGCCCGGCGCGTGGCCGCGGGCGATTTCCTGGAGCACGCCACCGTGTACGGGCATTCCTACGGCACGCCAAGATCGGAGGTTTTGGAACGCCTTCACCAGGGCAGGGACGTGTTGCTGAACGTGGACGTGCAGGGCGCGTCAACCATCTGCACCAACGCTGTCAAGGACCTGGATTTGTGGCGGGCGTTGGTGACGGTGTTCCTGACCCCGCCCTCGCTGGCCGAACTGGAAGGGCGGCTGCGCCGGCGGGCGACCGACAGCGAAACCGATTTGCAGCAGCGCCTGAGCGTGGCGCGCGCGGAGATCGCGCAGTGGCAGAACTTTCAATACCTCATCATCAGCACCAGCATCGCTGAGGACCTGCGGCGCATGGAATGCATCATCGAAGCCGAGCGCATGCGCCCTCCCCGCGCCCTGCCGCCGGGATAAGGCCCGGCGCGGAAGACACTTTTTCCCCCTCCCGGCCCCTCCCGCTCCTCACCTTCGCATCTTTTTGTTCGCAAATTTGGTCCGAAGCTGTCAATCATTCTCCATGAGCGTGGACCAAATCGAAAAGACGTTATTGCAATTGCCGCCCGGGGCGCGCCGCCATTTTGCCGATTGGTTTTACCAGCATGAGAATGAAATCATCGAGTCGCAGGACGGGATGGAACTCAGCCCGGAAATAAAGGCCGGCATTCTCCAACGGCGGGGCGAGGTTGATGCCCACCCGGAACGGCTCGAATCTTTGGGAGGAATGACCGAACGCGTGCGCGCCCGGCTCCATGAACCTCGTCATCAAATCGCCCAGGCCCGTTGAGGACGACCAACTGGCTGCTGTCCTTTGGGACACCAGAAGCAAGCGGGACTCGGTGATGATTATCTTGACGAATCGGACTCGGTGATCACTGCGCTGGCAACCACAGCCCTCCTCTACTCCCCGAAATATGCCGATATTCGAGCGTCAGACCAGGCAGACGAAGATTCCACCAATTGCTTGGCCTCCAATAAACTACACCGCCGAAATGAACGAACCGAAGCGATACAATCAAAAATCGAAGCACCAGCGGCGCGCAATTCACCGAGGGCCTTGTCAAATTCCTTTCCCTCGGCAAGCTTCCGCCGCAAGTCCTTTGAGTAATCAAGAACAGGTTTCATATCCGAAAGTGGTGCCGAGCATTTGCGTCAATCAAGCCGCTCCCGCAGTTCCCAATCCCAGCCAGAGGCGAAGAGCATCATCCAGACGAATCAGGTCATCTCCATGCAGGTGCCCGAGGGATTTGCGAACCAGATCGCCGGAAACTGACGCCAGTGCGCGCTTGACAAACGACGGGTGCAGCAGACCCGCCTGACGCCAAGCCCCAATGGGGAATTCTCCAGGGCGCAGCGCTTCTCCAACGGAAGTCACCGCCAGCACCAGCAGGTCCTCCGATGGAAATGGAGGACTAACGATCACAGCGGGCCGGAGTTTGGATCCTGATTTGTCGGAAAATGGAAAGGGCAGCAGGACAACGGCGCCGCGATTATAGATTGTCGTAGTCGGCATCGAGCGGATTGTCCCAGATTTTTTGGAAAACGGATTCCGAAAGGCGCGCGCAGCCGCTGATCATTTCCGCCTCTGCCGGCTCGTTCTCAACCGTCATTATTTTGACACGAGTATTCGATTCCAGTGCGACAGGATCGTCCAGCACAATGTGCTTGCCGTCAAAATGGCCGTTCATTGTTTTCATGCGATTACTCTACTTCTCCATCGGGCTTTCTCAAACAGTGATTATTTGTCTCTTCACTTCAGCTCCGGCTCGGGCGTCAGCGGCTTGAGGATCTGGCTTAACAAATCCGGCTTGGCACTGTCGCGCACCAGCAGCGGATACTTCTCGCCGCCGTGATAATTCACCGGGCAGGTCTTGAAATACTCCTCGTTTTCCACCAGCAGTTCCACCGGCGCGGTGTTGGTCGCCGCCGCCTTCACCGCCGCGCGCAAAATCTCCGGCGTCCAATGCCGCCCGTTGACGGCCAGCAACTTCATCGCCGCGCCGACGCCGGCCTGGTCGGCGGGCGAACCGGAAATGACATCGGTAATGCTGCCATCTTCCTTCACGATGAAACCGAGCGAATAACTCATGTCGGTCAACTTGTTCTGGCTTTCCCGCGATTTGAGCAGGGGCGACACCGTGTTGGTGTAGGCCAGTCGCCAGCCCGATCCTTCGATTCCCCCCAGCGGGGCGCGCGGCGCGATCTCATAAATGCGCGAATGGAAGAATTCGCGCCAATCGTTCGCCGCCACTTGGTTAAGCGCCGCCACCACGTCGTCCTCCGTGTAAGGCACCACCTTGGGCGGGCCGCTTTGGCCGCCGCAGAAAATTTTGCAAAAATCGTCGAGTGATTTGGCGCCGCCGGTCTTCTCCCGGATCAACACGTCGGCCTCCAGCCAGATCAAATCGCCTTCGTCGTAAAAATCCACGCTCCGCCGCGAAGATTCCTGCTCGTCGCGCGCCTCGTAGAGAAGCGACGCCGCAATGGTCGTGTCGGCCAGCGATCGCCAGAGCCGTCCGGGCGTGTGGTCCAGATGGGCGGCTTCCAGCGCCAGGTAGTCCTGGAAACTGGCGTTGGTCCAAAGTCCGCTCCGGGCTGTCAAGATGATTCCCAAATAGTCCGTCAGCCCTTCATAAACCCAGAGCAACTCGTCCTTCATCGGCTCCCGATAATCGGGCGTGGCCAGGCCGGCGGGCCGGCGGTACTTTCCGTTCCAGGAATGGACCATTTCGTGGCAGAGCAGGTAGGCCGCCATGTTGCGGTAATCTTCGTCAATCAAATAGCGTTCCCCCTCGCGGTCGTCGCTGCTTTGATGATGTTCCAGCCCGAAATGGGCGACATGATCGCTCAGGGTGAGGAGAAAATGGTAGCTGTCGTAGTGCCGCGCGCCGAAGAGCGCCCCGGTCTCCGACACCAGATGGGCGAAATGCCGCGTGTCCTCCGCCTTGATCTCCAGCGCCTCCGCGCTGTCGGCCACGAGGTTCAACGTGTGGTCGGGACGCGCCCCCGGAGTCAAATCAATCGTGCGCAGCCACGTTCCCATGATGACGGGGGAATCCACCAGTGTTTCGAGCGGGACGGCGGTGAAGGACAGGTCCGGGGGCGATCCGCCCGCTTGTGGCAGCGCGGTGGCGAATTTCCACCCCGGCGGCATCCGCAAGGAGGCGCTATATTTGACATCACCGGCCTTGACCCCCGCCGGATAGAGCAGCACCTGGTTCCAGCTCAAGACCAGCAAGTGCGCGGTGGCGGAGGCGCCGGAGGAAAAGCCGCTGCTGCTGGGCGGCAGGAGAAAATCCAGCGCCACATCCAGCCGCTCCGCGCCCGCCGGGACCTGCACATGAAAGCTGAACAGGTCAACGTCATCGCGCCGCCACGAAACCGGCTTACCCTGGACGGTCATTTTCAAGCCGCTCAGGTCGGTGATCGGGCCGTCCGGCTCGTGCTCGCCCGGAATCCATTTCGGGTAGAGCAGCGTGAGCGGGCCGGGATGGACGGGGAATTGCAAATGCGCGTGCAGGATTTTGCGCGTCGCATCCGTGGCGTCAACTTCCAGTTTGATGGGGGTTTCCTGGGCCGTGGCCGCCGCGGCCAGTCCGCAGGCCGCCGCCAAAATGAGGCCGCGCCAAATCGGACAAATAAAAATTTTCAACCGCATAATTCTCCTCCGCGTTACAAATACCGCAATTCCCATTCTTCCCTGGGAACACGGAGTGGTGGAGTAATGGAGTGGTGGGATACCTGTTCCCAATACTCCATCACTCCGCCACTCCAAATTTGAACCAATCCCCAATCCGCAATCCGCAATCCTCATTCCCTCCATCATCCCTGCCCGAGCAACTTCGACTTCTCCGCTCCGGCGCGCACGGCGTTGATCACCGTGCCGCGAAACTTGCCCTTCTCCAGCTCGTGAATTCCTTCGATGGTCGTGCCGGCGGGGCTGGCCACCATGTCCTTCAACTGCCCGGGGTGCAGGCCGGTTTCCAGGACCATTTTGGCCGCGCCCAAAACCGTTTGCGCGGCCATTTTTATGGCAATGGCGCGTGGCAGGCCCGCCGCCACGCCGCCGTCGCTCAACGCCTCGATGAACATATAAACATAAGCCGGGGCGCTGCCGCTCAAACCGGTGACCGCGTCCAGCAGATGTTCCTTGACTTGAAAAGCCACGCCGACGGAGGAGAGGAGCTTTTCCGCCAGCTCGGCGTCGGCCGCCAGGGCGGACTTGCCGGGCGCGAAGGCGCTCACCGCCGCGCCGACGGCTGCGCAGGCATTGGGCATGACGCGGATGAGGCGCGCGCCGGCCTGCAATCCCGTCTCCAGCCTGGCCAGCGTCACCCCCGCCGCGATGGAGATGAGCAGATGGTTCTTCGTGAAATCCCCCCGGATTTCGGCCAGCACGCCCGCCACCTGGTCCGGCTTGACCGCCAGGATCACCACCTCGGACGTTTTCACGGCCTCCACATTTGAGGCGGTTGTTTTTGCGCCGACCGCTTTGACGAACGAGGCGCGGGCGGATTCCAGGGGATCGCTGGCCATAATGTCCCCGGCCGCGACGAGACCTGAGTGAACAAAACTCTTCGCCAGGGCCGTGGCCATGGCGCCCGCACCGAGAAATCCAACACTCAACTTTGAAGCCATGCTTCTTTTCTAACACGCCCAACCCGGCTTGTCATCCCCAATTTACCGGCACATCCATTGGCAAGCCTTGACATATACTGCCAATACTTTATCATAAGCACATGAAGGCCGTTACCATAAACATTTCGTTGAACCCGGAACTGGCGGAGTTCGCCCGTTCGGACTCGGAGGCGCATGCCTTTGATTCGATGAGCGAATACATGCGTCACCTCATCCGCAACCGGCGGCAGGAAAAAATCCAGGAACAAATCAACCGGGACGTGGCTTTTTTGGAAAAGGAAATCCAGGGCGCGCCGCTGGGCGATCCAACCGATGAGGAAATGGCCGAGATCGTGAAGTTGCAGCATCGCCTCCGGGCCGAGAGGAAAAAGCGTGCGCGTCGTTCTTGATGCCAATGTGGTCTTTGCCGGCGTGGGCTGGCGCGGTGAAGCGTACCACTGCCTGACGGCGATGGCCAAAAGGAAAATCATTGCTTTTGCCACGCAGGAAATTTTGGTGGAAGTCCGGGGCCTGGTGGCGGCAGGCGGAGAAAAATTCGCGCACCCCCCGGCCAATCTGCTCACGTGGTATTACGACCAGGTGAAACTGGTTGATCCTTCGCCGCTGGGCAAGCCGCGCAGCCGGGATGCCAAGGATGATCCTTATCTGGCGTGCGCGCTGGCCGCGGGGACGAAGGTCATCGTGTCGCGCGACGACAACTTGCTCGCGCTGGAAAAACCCTTCGGAATTGACATCATCACGCCGCGCCTCCTGCTGGCCAGGCTGGCCCGGTCGTCCTTTTCCCTTTGACGGTGTCCGTGCAGGCAACGGGTCGAATCCCAAGTAATTCCTTTTGAATGGCCCTGCCATTGCCCGCCTTCAATCACGCATTACAAAAAAACTCCCGTTTTCCGTCTAATAATGTGTGGGGTTTGGTGTCATTTCAAGTGAACATCGCGTAAAATGTGTTTTCAAACCAGGACGGCCATGGCCCGTTATCGCAAGCGGAAACTCTCCGCGCCTTTTGACATCGCAAGAAAATGAATAGGAAACCTGTTATGAAAAAAATGCCTAACCACTTGCACCTTCTTCCGGGCATCGCATCCCGGCGGTCTCCCCCGTTCTCCGCCCCCGCCATATTGATGGCCGTGTTGCTTGCCGCCGCCTCCCTGGCAAACGGGGCGGGAATCGAAGACGGGTTTTACCGCGAGTCGGACAACGCTTCCGGCCAGGCGGTGGCCGACCCAAACCGCTCCGGGCTTCGCCTTGGAGCGAAGCAATCCATCAAGGTAACCAGGGCCGAGATTACGTCTCAGGACAATGCCAACACCCAATTTGAAGTGACAGTGACAACCCCGCATGACGGAGACCAGGCAGGATTGATTGTCGTTCTCGCCATCGGGGGCAAGCTGTATCCGCGGAGCGGTTGGAGTTCAAGCCAACAACAGGATCAGTTGTCGTTTCCCGTTTCCGGCGCGGACAACGCCCGGGATTTGGCCCGATATTTTGGAGTTCCCATCACCTATCGAAAGCATCCTGGCTACAAGATGTTGGTCTCGTTCACACCGTCCAGCCCGGAATTTGAAGTGGGGCAGGAGGTGCAGGTCGCCATGCGCATCCAAAACGTTGGCTCGGACGCCTTTGCTTTTGAACAAGGCGGCAGAAACCGCGCCGCCCGCGACTGCCAATATACATTTGTGGCCAGACTTGGAGACAAACAGGTGGATGACATCGGGTCGAATTGGAACATGGGAGGGCTTTCTTTTACCCGCGTGCTGAAGCCAGGCGAAGTTTTTACGAATTCGGTCGCGCTGAACAAATGGTTCGCATTTGACCAGCCGGGAACTTACCGGGTGCAGGGGTCGTATCATCTGGCTTTCAAGCAGTTGAATGAGATGAATGAGGCGGTGCAGTTTTCCTGGCGGCCCATTTGGGAGGACTACGCCACGGGTGAATTCACCGTTAAAATCACCCCGGCCCAGGTCCACTGAAACGGTGAAGTTTGCCCTTGCGGCGGAAGGGGGGGACTTTACTTTGAGCTTATGTTCAGGCCCTGCATTGATCTGCACGAAGGGAAAGTCAAACAAATTGTCGGCGGCTCCCTCGGCGGCGGCCCGGCGGCGCTGCGGACCAATTTTGTCTCGGAACGGCCCGCCCGCTGGTTCGCGGAGCTGTACCGGCGCGATGATCTGCGCGGCGGCCACGTCATCATGCTCGGGCCGGGCAATGAAGCGGCGGCGCGCGAGGCGCTGGCGGCCTTCCCCGGCGGAATGCAGATCGGCGGCGGCATCAATCCCGGCAACGCCCGTTCCTTTTTGGACGCCGGGGCTTCGCACGTCATCGTCACTTCGTGGATTTTTCGGGAAGGCCAACTGGATGAGGCGCGGCTGCGGCAATTGGCCGAGGCGATTGGAAAAAATAAGCTGGTGCTCGACCTGAGTTGCCGCGTCAAAGATGGACATTATTTTGTGGTGACGGATCGCTGGCAAAAATTCACCGCGTTGAAAGTCGAGGAGCGGACCTTGCGGGAGCTGGCGCAATGGTGCGATGAATTTTTGGTCCACGCCGTGGACGTGGAAGGGCTTTGCCGCGGGGTGGACCTGGAGCTGGTGCGGCGGCTGGGTCTGGGATCGCCCATTCCGGTGACCTACGCCGGCGGCGCCAGGGAATTGCGCGACCTGGAGGAAGTGGAACAGGCCGGCGCGGGCCGGGTTGACCTGACCATCGGCTCGGCGCTGGACATTTTCGGTGGCAGCGGCGTGCAATATGCAGATGCCGTCGCGTTCAACCGCCGCCACGCCAGGCCCGCGCCGTGAAGCCTCAATTCAGCAGCCGGTACCAGTTGTCGCGCTGATGCGGCTCATAGCCGGCGTCGCGGATGAGGCGCTGCATGTCGGCCACGCCCATGCGATAAGTCGTGCCGGCCTGGGAGACGACGTTTTCCTCGATCATGATGCTGCCCAGGTCGTTCGCTCCGAACTTCAGCCCCACCTGCCCGATCTCCGGCCCTTGCGTCACCCAGGAGCTTTGGATGTTGGGGATATTGTCGAGATAAATCCGGTTGACCGCCTGCGTGCGCAAATAATCGTGCGCGCCCGCCGCCGGCGCCTTCAGCCGCGTGTGCTCGGCCTGAAAAGTCCAGGCGATGAAGGCGGTGAACCCCTTCGATTTGTCCTGCTGCGCCCGCACCCGTTCCAGATGCTCAATGCGGTCCTCCAGCGTTTCGACGTGGCCGAACATCATCGTCGCCGTCGTGGCCAGGCCCAGCCGGTGCGCCGTGTCCATCACGCCCAGCCATTCGTCGCTCATCGCCTTGAGCGGCGAAATGCGGCGCCGCACCCGGTCCACCAAAATCTCCCCGCCGCCGCCCGGAATCGAGCCAAGCCCCGCCGTGACGAACTGCGCCATGATCTCCTCCACCGGCTTTTGGAACACGTCGCGGAAATGAATGAACTCGCTCGGACTGAACCCGTGGATGTTGACCTGGGGGAACTTCGTCTTGATGTGCGACAGCAAATCCAGATACCATTGCAGCGACAGCTTGGGATGATGCCCGCCCTGCATGAGTATCTGCGTGCCGCCCAGCGCGATGGTCTCCTCGATCTTGCGGTCCATTTCCTCCAGCGAGATGACGTAGGCGTCGGCGTCCTTTTCCGTGCGGTAGAAGGCGCAAAACTTGCAATAGACGTTGCAGACGTTCGTATAATTGACATTGCGGTCAACGATATACGTCACGATCTCGTTGCCGCGTCCCTGGTGCGTTTTGGCCTGGGCCAGTTGGCGGCGGCGGTCGGCCAGCGCGCCCAGCTCCTCCAGCGGGAGGTCATAGAGCCGCCGCGCCTCCGCCGGGTCAATCCGTCCCCCCGCCCAGACCTTCTCCAACAAAACTGCGTCATCACTCATCCATAAGACCAGTAAATGACAAATGCCAAATTCTCAATGACCAATTCTCAATTGGAGGATCATTGAATATCCCAATTGGCCGCGCCGGCGTTGGTTGGCGCCACGTTGTTGGTCCGCGGCAAAAGGAGGAAGCCGCGCGGCACGGCTCGGTTGGTCCGCGCGACAGGTTTGTTGGTCCGGGGCGCGGCTGTTCCTCGTTGAATGTTGCCCGTGTTTGTCTTCGCCGCCGCCGTCGTGGAATTGGCGGACTGGGCCAGGCCGGTTCTTGGAGAACCTATGATGGCTGAAGACGGGGTTCCTCCGGGCAATTTGGTGTTGGGAGTTCCCACGATTGCACTCGCCGGTGCGCCGGCGGGAAGCCCGCTCCTGGGCGACCCGATGATGGCGCTGGACGGGGTACCGCCGGGAAGACCGCTCCTGGGCGATCCGATGATGGCGCTGGAAGGTGCGCCGGCGGGAAGCCCATTCTTCGGCGATCCAATTATGGCGTTGGAAGGCGCGCCGGCAGGGAGTCTGGCACTGGGCTGTCCAATAATCGCATTGGAAGGCGAGCCGGCGGGAAGGCCGGACCTTGGCAATCCGACAATGGCGTTGGAAGGGGCGCCCGCGGGCAGCCCGGTCATGGGCGCCGCCACTATGGCGTTGGTAAGTGGGCTTCCGCCTGGCGGAGTAGCTTGTTGGTGGGCCGTAACCAATAAGGCCGGCGCGGCCGTCAAAACGATGGCTGCGAGGAGCACCAGCCCTTTTTGCGCCGGGCAGGATAGCCGGTCGGTCGTTGCATTTTTCATGCTGTGACTTGATTCGCCGCTCAATGAACTTCGTTCCCCATTCCTGTTTTCGCTCCCGCCAATTCCATCACATTCCCTGGAGGGATCGCCAGGCCAATTCGCGTCCAATAGGCTTATCGGCAGAACCGTCCGCCAACTTTAATTTCAAACCACATACCGCGGCTCAAAAACCGGCCCCAGCCCGTGCTGGCGCAACAGCTCCATGAATTTCGCGATGCCGCGCCGTTCGTCCGACCCCAGATGATAATGAATGTGCCAGCCCAGATAATCCTTGCGGAAATTGTAGTCAAATTCCGTCCGGCTGGAGATGATATAGTCCAGCGTGTCCATGCCGAAGGCCTTCGCTTCGCGCAACCGCCGCCGCAGCTGGGCGTTGGGAATCCGGCGCAAGGCCCACACCGCATAGACGAAAGGCAGTCCTGTCAAGTCATACCAGGCCGTCCCCAAATCCAGAATTTCATGCCCGTGCGACGCGCGGCTGAATTCTATCGCGCGGTCGCCAATCATAAAAACATGATCCAGCTTCACCGCGCCCTCGTAATCCGGCAGCGGCAGCAGGCGCGGGTTCAGGCCGCGTTCGGCCAAAAGGACCTTGAGCAGATTGAAGCTGGCCAGCGAGGCGGTGTCGCAATAAATCTCCCGCGCCTCCTCCAGCGGCCCGCGGTGCGCCAGAAAAACGCTCTGCACCTCGCCCAACGACGCCACGGCAATGCCGTCAAGTATATCGTAACGGTCGTTCAGCAGCGCCTCGGTCACGCTGACCAGCGCCGCGTCCAGTTCCTCCCCCCGCAGCCGCTGCGCCAGTTCCGACGGCGGCATGAAGACGATCTGCTCCTCCAACCCGCGCGTCAGCGGCGCCGCGTTCAAATACGGGACCGAGCCGACGCGAAACGGCGCGAGCGAATCTTCCAGGGCGGTCTCGCGTTGCAGCAATTCCGAGCGAGTTTCCCGCTCAAAGCGGTGCGCCAGTTCCTCGGCGGTTTCCGGCGGCTTCCTCACCGGCGCATCCGATCCGGCCAATCGGTCTGATCCGACCGATCCTACCGGTCTGTCCTTTGCTTTCTTGTCTTCGTTCATAAGCGCCTACGCCGAGGCCAAATTCTCCCGCGAAATTGTTGGCGGCCCGCTCTCCGCCGCCTCCTCCCGCAGCGCCCCGGTGTCCCACACCTTGATTGCCTCGTAAAAGGTGTTGCGCTGCACCGGCGTGCGCCCCGTTTCGCGAATGGCCCGTATCATGTCCGTTTCCGTTTGTAATTGCGGCGTGCGCGCCCCCGCCATGTGAAAAATGTTCTCCTCCAAAATGGTGCCGTGCAAATCGTCCGCCCCGTAACTCAGCGCCACCTGCGCGAGTTTCAAACCCATCCCCACCCAATAGGCGGTGATGTGATCGAAGTTGTCGAGATAGACGCGGCTGACCGCGATGGTGCGCAAGGCATCCAGCCCGGTCGGCGTCGTCTTCACGGGAATTTTATTGTTGTCAGGATGGTAGGGCAGCGGCACAAATCCGGTGAAGCCGCCGGTTTCGTCCTGCAACCCGCGCAAATGGCGCAGATGATCCACGCGGTCCGCCGGCGATTCGACGTGCCCGTAGAGCATCGTGGTGGTGCTTCGTCCGCCCAGGCCGTGCCACGCGCGGTGAACGTCCAGATATTCCTCGACCGATTCCTTGCCGCGCGCGATTTCCGATCGCACCTCCTTGCGAAAAATCTCCGCCCCGCCGCCGGTCAGCGCATCCAACCCGGCCTCCTTCAATTCCAGCAGCGTGTCCTTCACCGATTTTTTCGCCAGCCAGGCCAGGTGCAGAATCTCAATCGCCGTGAAACATTTCAATTGCAGCCGCCCGTCCACCGCCCGCAATGCCCGCAGCATCTCCGTGTAATAAGCGAAGGGAAGGGAAGGATGCAGCCCGCCCACGATATGCAGTTCCGTCACGCCGATTTTCAGCGCCGCCCGCGCCTTCTCCACGATTTGCTCCGTGGAAAGCTCGAAGCCGTCCGCGTCGCGCTTCTTGCGCGCGAAGGCGCAAAATTGGCAGCTCAAGATGCAGTAATTGGAATAATTGATGTAGCAATTGACGATGTAACTGGCGCGGTTGCCGTTCTTGCGCGCGCGCGCCAGGTCGGCAATTGCCCCCACCGCGTTGAGGTCGCGGCTCTCGAACAGGCGCAGCGCCTCCTCCTCCGTAATCCGCCCGCCCGCCGCGACCTTGTCGTAAATGTCGCGCAAGCCGCTCTGTTGCCAGAAAAAGTTCACCGTCTCCACATTAAACTCACAATCTTATTCTTAATCCTAATCATCACTGACGCTTCACCTCGCCAACCGCAAAAACGGAAACACGATTTCCGTCAGCGTTACAACGACAAATACCACGCTGATCACCGCGTTGAGCCGGAAAAAGGCCTGGTGAATCCAGTTCAAGCTCCGCCGCCGCGCCAGCCAGTGTTCCATTAACAGACACCCCAGAATAAAGACCATGCCAACGTAATACGCCAGCCGGAATCGCGCCAGCAATCCGAACACCATCAGCACCAGCCACATGATCATGTGCGACAAAAAGGCGGCGGCCAGCGCATTGTTGACACCCCACCGCACCACCAGCGAATGCAGCCCGTGCGCCCGGTCAAACTCATAATCCTGCAACGCGTAAATGATGTCGAAACCCACCAGCCAAAAAACCACCCCCGCCGCCAGCAGCAGGGGCAGGATCGCGCTGTGCTCCAGCGTCCGCGCTCCGTCCGGGAAAAAATGAAAGCTCCCCGTCACCGCCAGCCAGGCCCCGATCGGCCCCAGCGCCAGCGCCACCCCCAGAAAAACATGGCTGAAATCCGTGAACCGTTTGGTCAGCGAATAAAAGCAGACCACCACCAGCGCCACCGGCGACAACGCCGCGCACACGTCGTTGAGCAGCCAACTCGCCGCGACCAGCCCGGCCGCCGCAGTCAAGCATAAAATCCACGCCGCCGCCGGCGAAATTTCCCCCTTCGGCAAATGCCGCCCCGCCGTCCGCGGATTCGCCCGGTCAAACTCCGCGTCCGCAATCCGGTTGAACGACATCGCGCAGGTCCGCGCGCAAAACATCGCCGCCAGAATGAGCAAAAACGTCCGCCATCCCGGCCAGCCGTGATGGTCCCGCGCCGCCACCGCCATTGAAGCCAGCGCGAACGGCAGCGCAAACACGGTGTGCGAGAGCTTGATGAAACCGGCCCACTTCCGTATCTTGGCGAATAACATCCTTGCTCCTCGCCAGATCACTCCGGTTCATCCTTCCAGCGCGCCACCAACTGGTGGGCGACGCCCAGATGATCCAGCACGCGCCCGACCACGCTGTCAACCACCTGCTCCACGCTGGCCGGATGATGATAAAACGACGGATTGGCCGGCAGAATCACCGCCCCCGCCAGCAGCAGCAGTTCAAAATTCCGGACGTGAATCAGGCTCAACGGAGTTTCGCGCGGCACCAGGATGAGCTTCCGTTTTTCCTTCAGTGTCACGTCCGCCGCCCGCAACAAAACGTCCTCGCTGAAACCGTGCGCGATGCGCCCCGCCGTGCCCATCGTGCAGGGGATCACGACCATGGCGTCCACCGGATTGGAGCCGCTGGCGAAGGGGGCGTTCATGCTTTTCAGCCCGTGCGCGATGACGCCGGCGGGCAGGCGCAGGCCGCCCGGCAGTTCCTCCGCCAGCACCGCCTGCGCGTAATTGCTTAACACGACGTGAATTTCGTGCCGCGCCGGATCCAGATTATCCAGCAACCGCTGCGCGTAAATGGCCCCGCTGGCCCCGGTCATGGCGACGAGAATTTTCAAGCGCCATCATCATGCCATTCCCCCGCCCTTTCCACAAGCCGCCGCGGGTCCAATTCCTCATCCAAGGCAGCGAATCTGATGCGGCGCGGATTACTGCGCGCTTCCGTGCTCTTCTTCACCGCTGGGTTTTTGTTGGCCGCGCCTGTTGTATACGTAAACCCCGCAGAGGGTGGCTAGGCTCGTAAGAAAAACCGAAAACCCGCCCAGCGATTTGTCTTTGGAAAGCAGATAAACGCCCCCAATTATTCCCGCCATTCCCATTATGAACGCGAACGTTTGCCCAAGCAGGGTGGCAAGCGATTTAATGCGGTGCTCTCGGTAAGCCGCTAAATGGCGTTCATGTTGCTCCGTTTCCGCCATTTTGAAAATGCGCTCCGCCGCCCCGACCATTACCTTTTCGTATCCGGCAAGAATTTCAGGATCTGGAAGCGGACCGCCATGGGTAACCATTGAAACCTGAACTTGCTGTACCTTGGCCTGCTGGGCAGGCGGTAGTTGCACGGGGACGCCTTGGTAATAAGGAGAATTGTGCTTTGCCACAATTAAACCTTAAGTTGGAGCTGTTGCTCCTTCCGAAGCGCGACTTCTCTCTGAATTAAGGGGGATTCAATTTGTATGGCTGAGTGCAAATACTCGCCGACTTTCTTAAAGTCGCACCCAATCATCTCGATTTGAGGAGGCAACGGGGGGCCGATAAACGCGGCATTTCCTGACAGGTCGACCGCCATCCCCATCCCTAAAAGCATAGTGTTCTTTATGAGTTTAGCCATTTTCATGCGATACTAAAAAATGTAACCTGTTCATTATCAACAAGAAGCGCAAGTATTGTAAATGATCACATTCCTACCCTTTCCATCGGATGAAATGTGATTCATGTTTAGCGCCTCTCACCAGCGCAGTTTAAAGATAGCCTGACTATCCATGCCGTCAAGCCGGAATGGTTAAAAATTCACAGCCCCATGCTGCTGCGAGCCACCCATTGCCCCACATCGCCGACAGATGCAATCGAAGCGTACATGACTCAATCCCCTCCTATTCGCCACAACCCGCGCACCCGCCCCCGTGCTCCAGATCGAGGCCGGGCGCGCCGTAGGCGGCCCAGATTTCGCGCAGGGCGCGCAGAGGAATGCGCCAGTGAAGGCCGTCGGCGTCAGCCACGCCCGCCGCCTGCAGCGCCTCCGCGTAACCCGGCTTGCGCACCGCGGCACGGCTGCGAATCTCCTCCAGCGTCAGCCTCATTACGATGTCCGCTCCATCCTCTCCGAGCATTCCGAAATCTTTTAGCATTCAGCCTTTAGCCTTTCAGCTCACGTGCAACTGCAATTGGAATAAATTCCCGTGCTTTCTCCCGGCGTGGCCGGCGCGTCAATTTCGACCGTCGTGGGCGTGCTTCCGCCGCTGCCGCTCACGCACGTCACCGTGGGGCAGTTGTAGGTTCTCGTGCAGTAGTTGCCGCAGACACTGACTTGCGCCTTGCTGCAATAACAACTGCTCACGCCGCTGGTGAACAGGCCGTTGACCGCCGCCGCCCAGGGGATTTCCGTCCCGATCCGGCACGCGCAAGTGATGGAGTTTTCCACGCTGAAGCTGAAGTTCTGCGTGGCCACGACATTGCCGTGAGTGTCCCAGGTGTTCGTCCAGGATGTGCCCCAGGCGATGCTGCTGAAGGTGGCGGCGCCAGCCGCCGTGGAATCGCGCAGGGTGGCGGCATCGGCGGCGACCTGGCTCGACGTATAGGTGCTGCCGCCGAGAGTCAGGGTTTGCGTCACCGTGGCGGGCGCGCCGCAGACAGGGAGAAAGCCGGGGCCGATGGTGTCGTTGATCCAGATGCCGAATTCAAAGCTGATGGAAGTGGCGCTGGCCGTGAGGCTCACCAACCGCGGGAGGTCCAGGCCGTGGGTCTGCAATTGGTTCATGGAGTCGCCGCCGTTATACATGAGGGGCGTGAGTGGAATGTTGGGGAAGAGGCACGCGGCCTGATAGGTGTCGGGGGCCGTGGCCGGCGGGGTGTAAGTGGCGGGCGTGCCGTCGTATTTGTTCGGAAAGGTCCAATCGCAGGCAAAGGGGCTGTTGGCGCTGTCAACATGCTCGTAGGCCATGGTGAAACTGGGCTGCCCGGTGTCATTCCACGGAGCCGTGAAAGACGTGCCGTCAACGCTGGTGGGATAGCCGCCTGGTCCGATGGAGGGGCAGTTGGCGAAGGCGGTGGTGACGGTCAGCTCGAAATAGGCGGTGTCGGTGGAAAAGCTCCAGACCTGGCGGCGGCCGAGATTGAGAGCTGCCGGCCAGCCGCTGGGGCCGCCCGGCGAATTGGCGCCAGTGACATTGAAATCCCACGGCGCGAAGTGCGTCGTGTCAGTCGCCGGATCGGCGGTGGAACCGGTGACGGCCGCGATGCACCGATAGACGTAGGAGTAGGCTGGATAAGTGTTGCCGCCGCCTGTCAGGCTGGGGACGCTCCGCAGCGCCAGATCGCCGACATTGAAGTTGCCGCCGCTGGCCCAAGTGCCCGTTCCGCCGCCATACCAGCCGCTGAAATTGTCCTTGAAGCCGGGAAAGTTGAAGGCCTGGGCGAACCCAATCCAGAGCTTGGAGCCGACGATCTGCCTGGCCACGTTGCATTGCTGGCAGCAGGGAACATACTTTGAAAAATAGCCGCTCATGGGGAAATGGAGTGTTGGAGGGATGGAGCATTGGAGTGCTGCAATTCAGGATCCCAATACTCCATCACTCCACCACTCCAATACTCCGTTTTGTTTCAGGGTCTTCATCAGTGGTAATAGACATTGGTGCAGAGAAACGCCCGGTAACTGTTCTGCCCGCTCGGCGCGCCCGGTTCACAGGTCATCAACTCAAAAAACTTGGCCGGTTGCCCGGCGATGATGCCGGCCAGTTGCGCGGCGGAGATGAGCACGTAACCGGCGTCCAGCGCGCCGCCGCTCCCGCCGGCCAGCGCCAGGCCGGGGCCGCTGTCCACCAAACTCAGCCCCGCCCGCCCGCCGCCCTTGGTCCAGGCATAGACGCCCGGCAGCAGCGTCGTGTACTTGCCCAGGTTCGTTTCCAGGTCCTTGACCGATTGCGGCATGAGCTTGTCGCTGTTGAGCTTGTTCCCGGGGCTTGGACTGCTCAGGGGAGTATGCTGACCCAGCGCCGTTGGCCCGCTGCCCGGCGTCCGGTTCAGCAAGTCCCCCCCAATCAGATTATACCAGCGCGGCCCCCGATTGACCCGCAACCGCTCCACCAGATCCGCGTTCCCCAAATGTTGCGCCGGCCCGAAAATGATCTCCGTCCGGCCCGTGTCATCATAATCCACCTGCTGCACGCACGCGTTCATCGTGCTCCACTCCGGCAGGCCGCCTGTCAGGTTGAGCACATTCCCGATGGGGCAGGCGTCCGAAATCTCCTGCTCAACCAAAGTCAAGCTGCCCTGATACTGCGGAATCTGCTCAAGCGCAAAAATGTATCCCGGCAGACCGTAAGGCACCGGTTCGCCCGGCGTCACCTGCGGAATCGAGTTGTAAGTGCCCGTCGTCAGATTGGTCAGCTTCAACTTGATCGTCAGCGGATGGCACGCCACGTTGCCGCCGTTGACCGCCGTGTCCGTCCCCGGACTGGCGTTGTCCGTGTAACTGAACCACGCCGTCACCGTGGCCTGGACGCACTGGCCGGGCGTGTTGCTGGCAGGGGTGTTGTTGACATACATCCACGGCGCCACGTTGCCGTCGAGAAGGATGTTGCCAAAAACCCCCGTGTTGATGGCCGCTCCATTCGCGTCCAAAACCACCGGCCCCGCCGCGCCGCCCGCGTCCTGATAAAACGCCAGATTGGTGACATTGGCCAATTGCGGGAAGAGCGACTGCCAGAAGGCCGCCGCCGCGCCGCCGCCCGCCGGATCGGCCAGCGCCAGCGGCGTTGTCAATATGCTTCCGCTCGCCCCCGTCGTGCTTTCCCCCTCGAAATCGAACGTCCCGTTCTGCGCCGCCATCCGCCGGGCCTGGAGCGGGATTTGCGTTTGCAACGTGCTCGCCAACGGCGAGCCGTTCAAATCGGTCAGCGCGCCGAAAAGTCCGATGCCCTCCACCGCGACGCCGCCCGCCCCGCAGGCAATGTCGTTCTGGATCACCGAATACGGCGTTCCATAAACCTGCCCCGAAATCCGGTACTTGAACGCAATCGCCGACGGAATCAAATCATCCCTCCGCGTGATCTTGATCGCTTCCACGGGGAGCGCGGCCGTCCCGGCCGCCCCGGCAGCCGTCCCGGCTGGCGGAACCGGCAACGTCACCGCCGGCAGCGTATCCCGCGTGCTTACCTTCAACGTCGGCGGCGTCGTTGTATAATCAAACCACGCCACCGGACTCCCCACCGCCCCGATCCAGCGCAACATCCGCCGGAAACATTCCGCGCACGTCATATCGTTGACCGCGTCCAACGGCGCCCGCAACGGCAGCCCGGCCGTCGCCGACGCAATATCATTGTTCAACCCCGCGCGCCCCGGAACGAAGTCGGGGATCGTGATATTCTCCCGCGCCCCAGCCCCGGTCTTGAGTTGATAATTCCCATTCGCGTCCGTGGTAAGATTGTCGGTTTGAAACTGAGGACCCGCCGGCCAGCCCAATCCGTTTATCGTCTGCTCAAAAGTGCTTTGAGCAGATGCATAAGCCGCTATCTCAATCAGTTGTTGACTTATGCTCATCAAATTCGTTGTCGTCGTCCCCGTCACCGTGTCCCCCGCCCCGGTCAACGAATTCACCGACATCCCCAGCACCACCTGCGAGCGCCAGTCCGCGATTTGTTTGACTCCATTCCACGTCAACCACAATTTTTGGAACACCAGCCGCTCGAAGAAAAAGTCCCACGGCCCGGCAAACTTGTATTTGAACCCCTCCAACTGCGGCGTCCCCGTCCGCACATTCTGCACCCGATAACCCACAAACCACGTCTTCCCCCCCGTCCAGCTCGTGCAGCCGCTGATTGGCAGCCCGGAACTTTGGCTCTGACCTCCGACCGCTGACCTCTGAACTCTGATCGTCACCATCGCCCCGAAGGGAAAAATCTCCGCCGCATCCGCCGCCGCCAGCAAATCGCACCCGAACGAATCCGACGCCTGGTTATACGCCTCCCGCCGCCAGCGTCCGATCCCCCAATCCGCGAGCGATTGCTCCGTCCCGTTGTATGTCAAGGTCGTGTAAGTCATGTTCGGATTGGAGTGTTGGAGTGCTGGAGTATTGGGATTCCAAAACCCATCACTCCTCCACTCCATCACTCCCTTTTTTTATCCTGCATTCAGCCTTTGGCCTTCAGCCTTTTTTTGCATTCTGCATTCTTAATTCTGCATTCTGCATTCATCTCATCCCCCTCCGTCCCGGTTGATCCGCCCCCGTTCCTCCAGCATGCGCAGCCTCAATTCCATCGCCGCCAGCCGATCCTGCTGCTCCCGGAAGTTTTCCTGTTGTGCCCGTGCCATTTCATGCGCCTCCACGATTCGTTGTGTCATTTGATCCATCGCGCTTCGGACGGTCCGCCCATCCCAATTCTCCACGCCCGGTTCCGTCCCGGCCTGCTCCGTCTCCTCGATGTTTGATGCTGCATCCTCCATCTTCCCCGCGTTCTGTTTCCCGCCGTCCGTGTCCGTCCCGTCCGTGTCCATCCCGCTTGTGGTTGTCCCGCCCGTGACCGTCCCGTGCCCTTCCAAACTCTCCGTCGCCGCTGCCTGGCCCGGTCCTTTCCCGCCGCCATCGGGAATTCCCGTATTCGCGGCGGCTGCGTCGCCGGAGCGCGCCGGCGGCGCAGCCTGGCCAATCGGACTTTCTGCTTCACGCTGGATGTCGCCCGCCTTTTCCGAATCCTTCCCCGGCGCCGGCTTGTCTTTTTCCCATCCGCTTTGCAGGACTTCGGCAAGCTTCGCCCGCTTCCCGGCAGCCGGTTGTGCCATCCTGTGCCGCTTGCTTCCTTTCCTGGCTGTTTCCTTCGTCTTGCGCATGGCTTTAACAATGGTGAATTGGGAATGGTGGATGCAGAATGGTCAAAAGCGCCGCCAGTCCCATCCGTCCGATCCGCTGGCCGCGCCGTCAGGAGTGTTCATTTGCCGCTCCAGAGGTGGTAAAGGCGGGTGTTCATTGCGATTTGATGTTAAAATACGTGCCGCCATTCTGATTGAACTCCCAGGCACTCCCGTTCCAATAATCTTGCAGGCCGGTATTATTTTCGTTGCCGGTAACGATTAAATCCAAGTAGTTCCCCGATGAGACAGCATTGCTGACTCCAAACCAGTAAATTGTTCCAGCAGTGAGAGTACAACCAAATCCCGTAAATGTCACATTGTTTGAATTAGCCAATGTTGTTCCCGTCACTTGAGACACAGGTTGTGCTGTGGAACTGCCGCCTGGAAGAACCGTTCCAGGCAAATTGGTTGCTCCCGCGTTAAAGCCATAAAAAAAGGCATATACATTTCCTGCCGGGGTTCCTCCGCCAATATACATGGGAACAGTGACATTGCACACTGTATAAGAGTTAGTAGGAATGAAGATCGTCGCCGCGACGCTTCCATATTGCAGAATCGCCCAACTCTGGGTAGTTCGCGCACTTGAATAAGGATTCCCCGGCATGAAGTCCTGCTGGGTGTTGCAGCCGGAAGAGACAACTGCATTGGTTGGCAGCGCCGCGATAAAGGCCGGGCTGTCCAGTTGCCCAAAGCAAAGGCTAAAGGCTAAAGGCTGAAGGCTGAAAAGAAGCATCCGGCGCGCCAGGCGCGCCGCCCTCGTCTGAAATGTTTTAGCATTTAGCATTTAGCATTTAGCCTTTCCTTTAGTTATTCGGCGGAACAATCGCATAGGTGCAGGTGTTGGAGTTGAAGTTGGTGAACATGATCTCCCAGGCCAGGGTGTAATATCCATTGCTCGCGCCCACCGGCAGCCAGTTGGTGGTGTAAGCGCCAATAAGAGTACAGTTGGCCGCGTAGTTAAAGCCAATGGTGTAATTCCCAGCGGGCTTGATGTGGACCAGGCCGCGCCGCGTCTGGTTGGTCGCGCAATTGACATTGATGATGTTGCTGAAATTGAGCGCGTTGGTCTGCACGTAAAACACGTCATCAAACGAAGCGTCAATCGTCGCGTTGGTCTTGGCGGTGATGGTCACGCCCTGGCCGCCGGTCTGCGTGGCCTGATAGACCACGTTGCTCCCCTGGTAATTGGTGAAGGAAAGGGCGTTAAGCGAACCGCCGCCGGCTGAGGTGGCGGCATAAGTATTGGCGAGGTTGATGATGCTCGTGCCGTTGCTGCCGCCGTAGGCCAGCAGCATGAACTGGCCGGGGGCGATGGAGGGATTGGTCACGGCCACGTAGCTGCCGTTGGTCAGAATATGGACGGGAGCATGGTCCGCGGTGCAAACTGTCTCAATGCCGCCGCCGTCATTGAGGACGTGGAACATGACGGTGTTGCTGCCAAACAGGGTGCTGGCGTGGCTGGTGGCGTTTCCGCCCCAAATGCTCATG